>JADHED010000009.1_pt1 | contig 277020 bp, 237 predicted proteins | sample 8952041 | NCBI WGS metagenome assembly JADHED01 (sample SAMN16124423, study PRJNA663239) | bioreactor sludge metagenome | isolation source: sludge (control) | place: India:Bengaluru | collected 2018-09-08
GTAACAGACGCCCGCCCGGATCTCCCCGGCGCGGAGGGAGAAAAGAAGGAGAAAGCGTAGAAAATGTCTGTCCCTTTTCCTTCTCTTCGCGGGCCGCCAGCTGCGCGGCGTCCGGACCGTCGAGATTTCCCCCTTCGCCGACGAACCGGACACGTACTACTTCGGCGGCTACTCGGCCGGCCTGGAGAAGGTCTCCAATACCGCCTGGATCTTCAAGGCCGTGTACCGAACGCCCGTGACAGGCGTCCGGAAAGCCGCGCCCGACGGCCCGGCGGGGGACACGCCGATCCGGCGGCCATGAGCCCGGGTCCTCGGCGGGTCGCCCGCTTCCCGTTCCCTGGTAAACCGGCCGGCCTGGCTGCCGTCTAACCGTGGCGAGGCTCCCATGTACCGGCCGCAATCGATCGCCCACAGTGAAGCCGGAAGCCGCGATGTCCGCACGCGGCCGAGAGAGAACCCATGAGGACCGGAACGAGGGGGCTCGCTCTCGTGATGTCCCTGGCATGCGCGGGTCTGCCCGACCAGGGGCTGGGGAGTCCATCCGAGGCGCCGCGGGATGGCGCGGCGCGGGTACCGTCCTTCCTCATGCTCGGAGAGCCGGGTGTCAAGAAGAACCCGGTGGCGTTCTTCGCGCCGGAGCTGGGGGGCGAGCTGGTCATCGGCTTCGTCCGCGACGGGACGGCCCTCGTCCTCTTCCGGCACGACGGCAGCCGGTGGGCGGAGTGGGCCGCCCTCGCCCCTCCCGACCCGGAGCGGCCGTTCCTCTACTCGCCAGAGATCTTCCATGCCGGCGGCGTCACCTACTTCGCCGTCAGCACGAAGGACGTCGATCTGGCGGAAGGCGGCAACGACGGCGCCATCTGGATCATGAGCGTCGGGGCCGTGCCCGGCCGGCACCTGTACCGCCGGATCGACGACGGCGCACTCACCGGGCTTCCGGCGCGACGGTTCGAGCCGGAGCCGCTCCTGGGCAGCCGGGAGGTCTTCGTCTACTACAACGCCGTCGATTCCGGGCGAACCCGGCTTCGTCGCGCGCACACCGGCATCCGGGTGACCACTGGGGGAGAGACCCCGTCTCCCGGGCCGGCGCTGAGCGCCTGCAACCGCCTGACTCCCGTCACCGACCCGGTCACCGGCGAGCGGCTCCATCTCGCGGGGCTGTGGGCCGAGAACAAGGCGAATTCGTCCTCCGGCTGGGCCGCGGACGTCTCGTTCGGCCGGCGGTACTTGAGGACCGACGCGCTCGAGGTCGTCCGCTTCACCCGCGACGCCGGCGGGGCACCGCTCCCCGAGCCCGTCGAGATGCTCGTCGCGCGCATCTGGGACCTCGGGGAACTCGGCGCGGGGGCGGTCTCCGGGCGCAGCCGGTTCATCACGGTCGCGGTGAGGGACGACGCCCGAAGGACCTGGACCCTCAGCCGCGTGGCGAGCGTGCCGGACGCCGAGAAGGGCTTCGCCTCGGTCCGGGCGATGAAGGTCCACACGGACCGTCTCACCGGCCGCGAGTACCTCTTCGTCGGTGCGGCCTGCACAGGCGTTTACAAGGGGGTCTTCGACCCCGGCGTCCCGGGACGGATCCGCTGGACCGGGGGAGACGAGGTCGACGTGTCGTTCGGACGGCTCCACAGCATGTGCCGGGCCAACGGCGAACTCTATGGCTCCTTCGACTACGGCGGCCTGACGGTGCAGAACCAGACGGGCGGCATCTTCCGCCGCGTCGACGGGGACGAGCCGCGCTGGGAGCGGGTGTACCGCAACTACGACCCCCGGTATCCGACGTGGAATCAGACTGATCGCGGCATCACGGCCGTCCCCGCGGCGGATGGCAGTGGCCGGGAGGTCATCCTGACCGGTGTCGAGTGGCCCCCGGAACCCATCATCGTCCGGATCGAGCCGCACGACGGCAACCGGGCCGTCACGGAACTGGACTACAACCAGTACTTCACGGAGGTCTTTGGGAGTCCTCCGCAGATCCTGGGCGGGAGCAAGGAGAATCCCCACGCGGGGTCCAGGCCGCCGCGCTCAATATGTTCGAGCCGTTCCTCGACCCGAGGGGCGGAGGCGACCAACACTTCGTGACGCTCTTCCTCGTCCACCCCGACGACCCCGCCGAGGGGCACAACGGCGCCTACTTCCTGATCCGCCGCGCCCCCGGGGTCTACGACTGGGGAGAGATCCCGTCCGGCCTGCCTACGGGTGAGAACCTCCGAGGCACGCGCACCGTCGAGCGGTCGCCCTTCCCGGACGAGCCCGGCGTCTACTACTTTGGAGGCGGCTTCGCGAGCATCCGGTTCACCACGGACGCGGAGGGCCGGCGGCTGCCGCGGCCCGTGCCGGTCCTCCTCGCGAGCGTCAGCGACCAGGTGAGGCCCTACGCGGCGACGGTGTGGAGCCGTGACGACACGTCCGGCACCTGGACGCGCATGGTGCTCGACGACGACGTCGGGCCGGAGAAGGTGGGGTACGCACGGGCGATCTTTGACCACGTGGACAAGGTGACGGGCGTTCACGGTGTCTACGCGGCGGTCGCGAGTTCGGCGCTCTACCGAGGCGCCTACGACCCGGCGCTCCCGGGGAAGATCCGCTGGGAGAGGGCGCCCGAACTGACGGGTCCGCCCCGGATGCTCTCGGCGGCGGTCGCGAACGGAGACCTTTTCGTCGCCGTGGCGACGGATGGGGTTGCGGGGAACGGCCGGGGTGGAGTCATGCGCCGGACAGATGGTCCGCGCCCGTCCTGGGCAGAGGTCTACGAGTGGCCGGCGACGGGGGAGACGGACCTCGGGAAGAACCTGCGCGGCCTGACGGTGATCCCGGACCCGGCGGGCTCCGGCAAGCATGTTCTCATCGGCGCCATCGAGAACCTGAAGACGATCGTCCGGATCGAACCCGAGAACAACAACCGCGTCACGACGGAACTCGACCTCGAGGGATTCTTCGACGGGCTCTGGGGGCCGAACGCCCGGTTCCTATACGCCGCCTACAACGACATGCTCCCGATGCGGCACCCGGTCACGGGACGACCCGCCCACCTCATCGGGGTCTGGGTCCTCCACCACTCGCCGTGGGGGACGGTCGAGCGGAACGCGACCTACCTCCTCGTCCGCCACGAGGACGCGACGTACGACTACGTCCAAGTCCAGGACCCGGCGAGTCCGATCCCGCCCGGAAGCGGCCTGCAGGGGCTGCGGACGATCGCCCCGTCGCCCTTCCCGGAAGAGCGGGGCCGGGTCTGGTACTTCGGGGGGAAGGACGCGGGCGGGAGCCTGCCCCGCTTCCACAACACGGCGTGGATCTACCGGGGCGAGCTGTTCCGGCCGAACAGAACCGTTCCGGGGGATGGGATTCAGGGGGACCCGCCCGGGAAGCCCTGACTGGTTACTTCGACTCGTTCGTTGGGCTCCTATTTTGAAAGGTCTGGATCTGACCTTTCCAGCTCCGAAGGCGGGGCTTTCGATCTCCCGTCCCTTCGATCTCGAGAATGAAGCCGGTCCTTACCGGAGACTCAGTTCCTGCAAGAGCGAGATGCAGCGTTGGATTCTTGCGAATGGCTGAGGAGGAGTACCATCTCAACCCATGCCCCGCACGCCAGCCACCGAGGCGAACCCAGCCGCTGAATGCACGGGCTTCACCAGCCGGATCCAGAAAGGGGGCGCTCTCCTTCTTGATATGCGCCGGCTGGTGTCGAGCTGGTCTCCGCAGGGGCAGAGCTGGAAGCCGGGAAGTTCGACCGGGCCCGTCAGGCCTTCCGGAAGAAGTTGCACGGGCCTAGCACCGCCAAGCGGATCGGTCTCCCTCGCCTTCGGCGCTCAGGCTCCCTTCTCCCCCAGGGAGAAGGTGCCGCGTGAGCGGCGGATGAGGGCCCCCCGGCGGCTGAGGGCCTGGACGTCCCGGTCATCGATTCCGGATCCCCTTTAGGTTGGAGCAGTCCTAGGACATGAGAATCATGGAATGAAGGAACAGAACAGCGTTGGCGCGGCGCTGGCAATTGAAAAGTTGAGGGCCGGGTTTCTCAGGTACACACGCGAGGCGTATGCGCTGCTGCCCGCTATGGACCGTCCCCGTATCCTGGAAATCGGATGCGGGTCCGGCTTGGCGACGATGGAACTCGTGCGCCTCGGCGGCGGGGTCGTCGGCATCGATACGGATGCCGAAGCCCTCTCCGAGGTGAAGCGGCGCCTTGCGGGCGAAGGGCTCGGCGACCGCGTCGAGGTGGTAAACGTGTCGCTTTTCGACGCCGGCTTCCCGGACCAGAGCTTCGACGTGCTCTGGGAAGAAGGAGTTCTTCACCTGCTCGACAGCGGGAGGAGCCTGCCAGCTTGCCACCGTCTTTTGAAGCCAGGCGGATTCCTCGTCATGCACGAGACCGTCCGATGGTTCGAGGGGGCCAGAGACTCGCTGCGTACCTTTGGCTTCAGGATGTTCGATCAGGTGTTACTGCCGAAGCGCTCTTGGTGGGCGGACTATTACGAACCACTGGAAGCCCGCATTCGAGCGTTGCGGGAAAAGCATGGCGAGGCCTTGGAGTCTGGCGAGCTGGCAAGGCACGAGCGCGAGATTGCCATCGTCAAGGCCGATCCTGAACGCTTCGACTGTGGGTTGTTCATCCTTCAGAGTTCCCAATCCAACCCCCGGTGACGGAGAGGCCTCTGCCGGGAAGGAAGCCTGCCGGATCGCTCGCACCCCGATCTCGGTGGTGCGCGAGATAGCCAGACCGCGCTCCTCACACGGTTCGGACCTCGCCGGAAGCTGTTCAGTTCGGGTGAGCCTCTCGAGAATATCGAAAATGGCCTTGACCTTCTCCGAGTCGACGCTGGCGGTCGGTTCGTCGAGAAACAGGACCTCGGGTTTGCCGGCCAGAGCACGCGCAATCAGTGCTCTCTGTAGTTCCCCTCCCGATAGGTCCGCAACCGGTCTTTTTCCAAGATGAGCGACACCCATTTCCTCGAGAGCCTGGCCCACGACTTCTCGATCTGCCCTGGATGGGCGCGCGAGGAGCTTCAGGCCCCCCCTGAGGCGAGCCTGCATTACCAACTCCGACACGGTGATGGGAAAGCTCAGGTCGAATCGCGCCGCCTGCGGCACGTATCCGAGCCTCTCCCTCACCGCGGCGGGATGGCCCCCGAGGACTTGAACAGTGCCCTCCAGCGGCTCCAGAAGTCCGAGAATCGTCCTGAGAAGCGTGCTCTTTCCCCCTCCGTTAGGGCCCACCACGCCAAGGAACTCTCCCTTCTGAACCGTCAGATCCACATTTCTGAGTACCGGAATTCCCCCGTACCCAGAACTGACTCCGGATAGAACGATATCGGCAGGTATCACTCGAGACTGCGAGCGAAGGCCTTGGCAACGGACCGCAAGTTGGGAATGTAGTCTTCCGCGAGCGGATCCACGGCGATGGCCTTTCCACCCAGAGCCCGCGCCACGGCCTCGGCATCTTGGCGCCGGAACTGCTGCTGAAAGAAGACGTCTCGTAGACCCTGCTTGCGAGCCGCGTCGATGATTGCGCCAAGCCCCTTCGGTCCCGGCTCCTTGCCGTCCGCCTCGATCGCCATCTGAACCAGCCCGTACGTCCGGGCAAAGTACCCCCACGAGGGGTGATAAACCAGAATCGTCTTGCGGCTCTTCCCAGAGAAAAGCGCTCGGATCTCGGCGTCGAGCCCCTGAAGGGCCGCAGCGAAACGGATCTGATGCTCCGCATACCCGCTGGAGGACGGCGGGTCGAGCCTCGTCAAGACATCCCGGATCCGTTCCGACATCTGACGAACGAGAACCGGGGATGTCCAGATGTGCGGATCGAGGGTCGACCTCCCCGGCACTGAGCCGGGCTGCTGACCGTGTCCGGAAACGGGTTGCAGATCCAGACCCTCACGCAAGTCCACGATCTCCAGCTTTGGGTTGGCGGCGGCGATTCTCTGGATCCAGACGTCCTCGAACGGAACCCCCGTCCGAAAAAACACACGCGCCGTCTCGAGTCCCGCCATCTGCCGCGGAAGCGGCTCGTAGGTTGCCGGACTCTGGCCCGGCCCAACCATGACCTCGACCCTCACGAGGTCCCCGCCCACACGCTCCACAAAGTGCTTCAGAGGCAAGATACTGACGTAGACGACGACCGGGGACGGTTCGCGCGAGAGACCGGGACCGGAGAGAAGGGCGGCGAGGAGCAGGAGGTACTTCATGAAATACAATGGCAATTGTATCACGGTGGCGTCAAGACGGTTCATCCGGGAGGATAGACACCACATCGAACCGCGCGAAACGATGCCCTTCCAGGGCCTCCGGCAGCGGCAGGAGCCATCCCGCCGCCCTCGAGGCCTCCGCCCAGTCCATGAGCAGGCGGTAGGGCTCTGCCGACTTGATTCCGCCAATCCAAGTCACGCCGTCCCGTGAAACGATCGCGCAGACATTCGCGACATCACACGGGCCAAGGCAGCCCGAAACCGTCAGGTGAATCGCCCGCGCGAGCTTCCGTTCCTTCCATTCGCGCTTCAGTTCGGTGCTCGGAACCGGAGCGTGCCCCTTCGACGCTTGCCCGCAACAACACCCCTCGCAGACGACGAGCTGCCCGAGAACGCGGCCCCGGACCGTCCTCGGACCGGGAAGCTCACCGGGCTCCGTGGATGCGCCCTCCAGACCCGCAACGCGGTTCATTGCCGAGTTCCCGCCCCCTGCCGACTCCCTGCCTCACCAGGCGCGGTACCCTCCGGCACGTACACCATCGAGCCATCCTCCAGTTGATACGCGACTCCCAGCCGGGCTCCTTTTCCCGATGCCGCGTCGCCCGTCACCTTGACGGCCTCGATCTTTCGCCCCTTCTTCGTGATGATCTCGAGCTGCCCGTTCGCCCCTTTCTTCATCATCGTGAACGTGCTCTTCTCGTTGAAAACATCCTGCATCCCGTAGGTCGAGAAGAGCGCCAGAAGTAAACTCACCACGAACACGAGACCTGTCTCGAACAGGTTCGCCACGCCCGAGAGCGGGTCGTTGTCCGACGTCCCCTCGCTTTCCCCCTCGGCGCCGGATCTGGCATCGAAGTACTTCATTCCCCCGCCCCCAGCTTTCTACTCATGAGGACTTCCGTCGCCAGTTCCAGGTTCTTCACGTCTTCCTGTACCCACCGGTGCCGGATCGTGAAGAACGAGAACGCCACCATGCCGACCGAGATCCCGACCACGGTCGTCGTGAACGCCAGCCCCAGATCACCCGCCATCTGCGTCAGATCCCCCTGGCCGAGAGCCGTCAGACCCTTCCCCATCGGGATCAGTGTCCCGATCAACCCGAGCGCCGGACCGAGCTTCACCAGCGCCTTGAGCATGTCGGTCGACTTCCAGGAGGCCATGCGCGATTCCGCGAGCAGATTCGCGATCAAGACGTCGTCGTGGTTCCCATTCTCGAGGACTCCTCTCACCCTGCGAATGTGCCCTTTCACCCTATGCGGGAGCAGGCGGTCTTCCTGCCCCTCCAGGATGAGACCCGGGAGTTTCTCCGCCGGGACCTTCTGGAGCCTCACCCTCTCGAGCCACTCGGCCAGAAGGGCTCCGGCACTGACAACGATGAGGGCAGAGAAGATGACGATCAAGATGAGCGCCGGGTAGAAAAGGGCTGCCGAGATGAAATAGATCGCTCCGGAAAGGAACGCGCCGATAGCCGTCATGAGGTTCTCCTGATACGCAGAGTCGCCGCCGCAAACCCGGCAGCGAGAAATACAAAGGCACAAACAAGGACGATGAGGGCTTGCAGAAGCTGGGCCGCCGGCCTCTCCCGGGACGAGAGACTGAGCACCTCGCCCAGGCCGGGGGCACCGGGTTCAGCCCACGAGAAGAGCAGAAGGTAAACGCCAACGGAAACGAGGGAGAGCGAAAGGGACACCGGAGTCCTGCCCTGGGTGCCTCGGAACCGGGCCGCGCCAGTGCCAAGCACCACAAAGAGCAGCCAGTAGAGGACGCTTTGCGCCCAGGGCGTCAGGAATCCAGCAAAGGAGGCCGGCAGAACCGCCGAGGCGGCGACGAACGTGAGGCCGGCCGAGATCACGCCGCCGATCCGCTCGAATCGGTCAGGCCGGTCAGCCCAGGGTGTTCTCGCCAGAAGAGTCAAACCCCACAGAACCAGGGCCACGGCCGCGCTCGCGATGGCCGTTCGCCCCGCCCAGTCCAGACGCCCAAGACTCGCGAGAGACGCGGCAAGCACGAACACCATGCCGGATACCCCGGCCAGAACCCCGGCGCCTCTGGCGGCAGAGCGCCTTGCACCCTGGGAATCGGGAGGCGGAATGAACGCTCGGCCCGCCATCACGGCAAGGACGGCGAGACCGGCGTGAAGGCCGATGAGAGCCGCGGGGGAAACACTCACGGAACTGGCCACGCCGGCCCCTTCCCTCGCGTTCCCGCGACAAACAGACCGGCCAGGAGAAAGACGAAAACCGGGGCGAACCATTGCACCGGCTGAGTGGATGTCCGGGACCGGGACTTCGCGACTTCGACCTTCTCCATCCGGAACCCCTGGATTTTCTCCGCAAGGCTCTTCTCACCCTTCGTGGATGTTCCAGGATTCCCCGGTGCGGGCACCTTCTTGGCAGGGGAGACCGCCGTCCTCTGGGCGGGGGCGCTCGCCCCGGGCACGGGAGCAACGCCTTCCAGGCTCGCGAGAGCATGGAAGTGGGCTTCCTTCTGGGCTTCGAGGGGCTTTCCCGTCGCCTGCTCGAGCGACTTGCGGAATCCCTCCCGCACGGACGGCGGCAAGACCCCGGGAATCGAGACGAGGTTCAGGACCATCTCATTGAGAGCGGGGTTGTCACAGATGTGGCTCGCGCACGCGGCCCCGCTCGACGCAACGCTTTGGGCGTATTCGGCGGCCACCTTGCGCCTGGCCTGTTCGCTCGCCTTCCAGTAACCCTTCCGGTTTGCCTCCAGCATGCGGGCCGTGATTCCCTGATAGGCCCACGGACTCTGCTTCTCCATGAACTCCTTGATGCCAAGACCATTCTTGTCGTCGACATAGACCTCCAAAACTTGGTCCCAGTTGGCCTTGGCAACTGTCTCGAGGACCGTGACCTGCCAGCCCCACATGTTCTCGACGAAGTCCGCCATTTCGCGAGCGCCGGCGTAGTTCTCCTTCTTCATCCCCTCGATCCAGGCCGGGTTCAAGTACCGGCTGCGCAGCTCGCGCCCGACCACCGTGGCGGCCGACTCGACCCGGGCCTCGCCAGACGTCCGCTGCATCGAGATGAACACCTCCGGGTCCCTCCCGGATTCCTTCCGAACGGCCATGCTCAGCCCCCCCAGGTACTGGAAGACGTCGTCGTTGTCCATCGTGCCGTACAGGTTCGACGAGACCGTCTTGATCGTGGCGTCGACCTTCTGGAGGTGCTGCCTGTAGACGGGAGTCATGCTCTCCCCCCAGTTATCGGCGGAGTAGCCGTGAGACTGGACCCGGATGAACCCGTATTCGGCCACGGTCGCGTCGCTGGTCCACTGACCACTGTCGCTCGCGAAGTCGTCGATCTTCGTCCCGTAGGCTCCGGGAGGGGCGCTGTAAAGCCGCACGAGAGAAAGACGCTTCGCCTCTTCGGGCGTCTTGCCTTCGGCGCGCAAGGACTTCTCGATGGCCTCCGAGTTCTTGCGGAGGAAGTTCTCGACGTCGTCGAGGATGGCCGCTTTCTTGACGGCCTTGTCGAGAAGCAGGGCGGTCTGGGGGAACGCGTCACGGAACAGGCCGGACATCTGGAGCAAGACGTCGATCCGGGGTCTGCCGAGCTGGCCTCCGGGAACCGGCGCGATGTCGTGGATCTTGTCGCGCTGGTCCCAGACCGGCGAGATCCCCATCAGCGCCAGAGCGGTGGCGACGTTGATCCCCTCGTCGCGGATGGTCTCCACCGACCAGAGGACGAGGCCCACCTTCTCGGGGAACTTCCCCTCGTGCTTTTCCTTGTACCGGGCGATCATCTCCTCGGCGGCCTTCTGGCCTCGGCTCCAGGCTTCCTTCGAGGGCACCTTGTCCGGGTCGAACCCGTAGAAGTTCCGCCCGGTCGGCAGGCTCTCCGGATTCCGCACCGGGTCGTTCCCCGAGCCGGGAGAGATGTACCCGGCCGAGAGTCCGCGAATGAGGGAGTCCATCTCGGCTGGCCCGCAGGCCGCCAGGCGCCGCCGGATCAAGTCGATATCGACACCCCCCTTCGCGGCGACGGCCGTGGCCGTTGCCTCGAGCCCCTCACCCGAGGGAGAGGCCCCGAAGGTGTGCAGCCCGTACGGCATGAGCTGCTCTTTCAGCTCGATCAGGTAGTGTTCGAGCTTCTCGAGCGAATCGGGCGTCAGCGTCTTGACGCCGAGGTCCTTTTCAAGGCCGAGCCGCGAGACGATCTGGCGGATCCTGGCGAACCGGGCCGCGCGGATTTCTGGTGATGGCGCGGCCGCGTGCTCGTTGACGAGAGCCGCGAGTTCCGCGTACTCGCCGCCCTGCCCCGCCCGCATGAGCGGTGGCGTGGCGTGGTCGACGACCGCCGCGCGCCCCCGCCGCTTCGCCTGCAGGCCCTCGCCAACGTCGTCGACGATGTATGGATAGACACTCGGGATATCGCCGATCAGAACTTCAGGAGAGTCGTCCCATGAGAGGCCCGCCTGCTTGCCCGGAAGCCACTCGTGCGTCCCGTGCGTGCCGAGACTGATCATGGCGTCGGGCCGGTAAACGTTCTGCAGCCAGAGATAGAAGGCGTTGTACTGATGGTGCGGGTGGAGGACCGTGCTGTGGTAGAGCTTCGACGGGTCGTCTCCCCACCCTCGGACGGGCTGCGGCACCAGGACGAGGTTGCCCAGCGAGATCGTGGGGATGACGAACTGGCCATCCTTGACCATGATCTGGGCCTTCCGGGGCTTTCCCCAGTCTTTCTCGACTCCTTCGCGGAAAGAGGCGGGCGTCTTCTCGAACCAGCGCTCGTAGTCCTCCATGTCGACGAGAGTCGCTTTCCCTTCCGAAAGGAGCCTGTCGAGTTCTCCAGGCGCCCACGAGCCTATGTTCCGGCCCGCCTTGATCAGGAGGTCCGTGATCTCGGACTCCGTGAAGTCCCCTTCGATGTGGTAGCCCTCCTGCTTCAACCGGGCGATGATTCCCGAGATGCTCCGGGGGACGTTCAGGTAGCTCGCCCCGATGTTCTGCTTTCCGGCGCCGTGGTTGTAGTAGACGAGGACGATCTTCTTTTCGCGATTCGGCTTCCGCCTGAGGGAGTGCCATCGCGCCGTGCGGCGGGCGAGAAGCTCGACGTTTTCCCGAACGGCCTCGTAGCGCCTGGAATCCGCGCCATCTCCCGCCGGGCCGGGCTCCTGAACCGCGACGACGGAGGGTTCGATGAGCCCCGCGAGTTCAGGGTTGCCGAACTGGTGGGTCAGCTCTTGCGGACTGATGCCGCGGGTGGACTCTCGCCATTCCGCCCCGGTGCCGAAGAAGAGGTACTGAGCATTGATCACGGGAACATTGGCCTTGCGCAGACTGTCGATGAGCGCGGGGGACAGACCTTGTGAGAACCGAAACGTGTATCCGGTGATCGACCCGAGTTTCGAGGCGAGGGGCTCCGCCGCGAGGAGTCTCGCCATGGTTTCGGTCCAGCCCTTCATCTCCCGCATCCAGACGGCCGTGTTGATGCCTTGCTTCTCGTAGGCCCGGACGAGGGCATCGACTCCGGCCCGCTTCCCGTCGATCGTGAAATTCGGGAAGACGACGGTGAGGTCCCAGAGGGCATCCGGCTTGTACCGGCTGGAAGAGCGGTACCAGGCGAGGTAGCCATCGAGGTCTCGGAAGAACCTTGGCGCATCGGGGTGGTAGAGCCCGTTTTCCGGCGGCTCGACGGGAGCGGCCGGAGCCAGGCGCGAACCGAAGTGCCGCGCGGCGAGGAAGAGAACCAGGTTCGAGAGGTTCTCCGCTGTCGTGTAATCGAAATAGGACTTCACCGCCGGGTCCGAGACGAACCCCGCTTCGAGGCATTGCTGGAGGCGAGCCCCGCTTCTGACGATGTAGATGCGCGCAGCCGGGTTGATCCGGTTCCTGTTCTCCAGCAGCCAGCCGAGGGGCTGAGCGTGCATGATGTCGATGACGCCGATATCCAGGCTGGCGAGAACGTCCGCGGCAGCGCCAGACTCCGCGGCATCGTCCGTCACGGCCTCGACGTCGATTCCAGCTCCGGGCGGCAGTTGTTCCGCGGCCTGCCGGACGGCAACCACATCGGAGGCTCCCGTGAAGAAGGTAACTTTTCTGGGCTCGGCTTGCAACGAACTGGCGAGAGCCGAGACGGGGAGGAGAATCAGGAACGCCCTATTGCAGAGTGATCTCATAGCCGAGTTTCACGATTCGGCCCGGTTCCCTGTACTCGTAACGCGTGGTGGCGCCAGGAGTCAGCTCGCCGGAAACCTGGGGGCGTTCATCGAGGATGTCGTCGATCCCGAACACCACGAAGCCCGTCCACAACTTCTGCTTGGCGGTCATGTTCATCACGAACGAGTTCTCGAGGTTGCGTTCACGGGCGACGAGGACTTGCCCGTTGAGATCCAAGATGAAGGAGGGCGAGTAGAACGCGACACCGGCTCCGCCCGATAGCTTCGGTCCCGTCTGGTAAACGGCCCCGGAGGCATCCCGCGCGGTGGGCTCGGCCCAGTACCCGGATGTCGAGAGAGAGATCCCGCGCAGCCAGTTCGTCTGGCCCGGGAAGGGGTCGACCCGTAGCTCCCACTCGAGTCCCGTGGACCTGTAGTCGCCCGCGTTGAAGTAAGTCTGGGGGTAGACCCGGCGGTCGATCTCTATCTTGTCGTCGTAGTCCATGTGGAACCCGGCGAGCCGTAACCGGAAGGCTTCCGATTCCCACTTTCCACCCGCTTCATAGGTCCAGCCGCTTTCGGGCCCGAGGTTCGGGTTCCCCACGAGAAACGTGCTGCGGTAGTACAGGTTGTTGAACGTCGGGGCACGGAAGGCCCTGCCCGCGTTCGCAAAGAGATTCAGCCGGGCGGACGCCGTCCAGGTCAGGCCAGCGCTGGGGACAAATTCCGAGTAGTCCTTCGTTCCCGGTTCTCCGTCGATGAACTGCCATCGAGCCCCGAGGGATGCGGTCAGGCCGCCGGCGAACGTCTTCTTCCCTTCGGCGAAAAGAGCGTAATCGTCACGGTACTTCCGGCCGAACTGGTCCGAGTAGTCTGCCCCGCGGTGAACCCACGAGACCCCGCCGTTCACCCCCCAGCCGAAGAGTCCGCTCCGGAAAGAAGCGTCGCCCCCGATATCGAAGTTCTCTTTTCTGTTCAGGGGCGGGTTCGTCTTCGTGAACTCGTTCCGGCGCATGACGTCCATCATTCCAAACACCTTGGCCTGCCATGACTTCGTCTCGTACCGGACCGAGATGTTGTGCTTGACTTGGCTCTGGTCTGTTCCCTCGGTTGGCTTGGCCGCGTCATAGACCTTCAGGAATGACGTCGAGCTGTAGGCCCCGAGGTACTCGAGCCGCAGGTTCTTGCCAATGGCAGCTGCCAGGTTCCACCCGGCGAGGTCCGAGTCTCCCGTGTCGAAGCGGTACTTGCCGGAGTAGTTCCTCGAGACCTCTTCCAGCGCTCCGAGCCGCTGGTACGTCAGTCCAGCGTCGAACCCGGGCAGCGAGAACCTCGCGGCGTAGTTCTGAAGCCCCTCGCTCCCCAAAAGAGCGGAGGCCTTTGTCGAGCGGACGTCCGCGCCGGGCCGCATGATGATGTTGATGACTCCGCTCATCGCGTCGGCGCCGTACAGGGCCGAGGCTGCTCCCCTCAGGATCTCGACCCGCTCGATCTGGTCGAGGGGAATCGTGTTGAGGTCGTAGGCGCCGCCGGCGGCACCCTGAATCGGCGCGCCGTTTATCAGAACGAGTTCCCCGTTGCCGATGCCCCGAATCGAGACCGTGCTGTTCATTCCCCCGTTCGAGATACCCAGTGGGCCGAAGGCCTTGTAGGCGAGTCCTCCAACCCTGCGGAGCGCATCCACGAGGTTCAGCGCGCCGAGATCCTTCAGGTCCTCGGCCGCGAGAACCGTCACGAATCGGGGCGATTCCCGTTCGAGGACCGGGAACCGCTCGGCGGTGACGGTCACCTGCTCGGTTCTGGGAGGAAGGGGATCTTGTGCGTGGATGGATCCAGCGAGAGATCCGAGCACAGCGGCGACTGCCCTCCATCCCGAGTTTCTTTGCACCATGACGAGACTCCTTGCCCGCATTGGCGGGAGGCCGGGGACTTTATCGTCATTGAATTAAAAGTGCAAGTAACTTGCAAAAACATTCCGTTCAGCGGTCGTCCAGACTCGAGGCGAGCGGCAGGAGGCCGTTTTCGTTTCGCCCTTTCGAACGGGAGGTTGCCCAAGGGATTCGGGAGGCCAGGGATGCCACGCGTCCGGTGGAGCGGGTGTGCTCAGGCGATGGAGGGCACCTTCCCGAATCCGACGCGCATCCTTCCCTTCGCGAGGGGAGAGAGAAGGAGGAGGAGGACTATCCCCGAAGGGAAGGAATGCGCGTCAGATCTGCTATTCCATTCAACATCTCGGCGCTCCGGGCTGTCAGAGGGCTGTCCACCGCGAGTGCCCTCACGAGCCTCCGTGCGCGTGGCCCGGCGAATCACAGCGCGGCGCGAGCTTGATATTCCACAGCTGGGCGGCCGCGAGGAGAACAGCGCCCGCGGCGGCGGCCGCGATCTCGAACCCTGCTGGCTCCGCGAAACGTCCGCCAATGAGCATGGTGGCGCCCGCCAAGAAAAGGAGAAGCGGCTGGGGCCGCCTGTGCGAAGACCAGTACCCCCGGGCGATCGGAATCGCGCCGAGGGGGATCGCCGTGGCGAGAAGCAGTCCCTCGAGCCAGTGGTTGTGGAAAACCCCGTGACCTGCCAGCGGGAGAAACGAGACCGCGATGGGCAGGGCCGCGCAGTGAACCGCGCACAGGAACCCCGCCAAGGCCGCGACCGCCGGCAGGAACTTGCGTCGAGGGCTGAAAGCTCCGCCCGGGCAGGAGTTCGAGCTGATCTCGTTCGGTTCGCCGGGGCTACTCACAAGAGACCTGCAGTCCATGGTCGCATTGCATCTTACATCCACCTGTACTCATCGCGGCTCCCCTCGACGGCAAGGATGGGTCGCGCCGAACGAGCGCCGCGGCGAGTGCGCTTACGGTCTCCGCTCCCGCGCGCGCCGTTTCTTCCGAACAAGGCAGCGCTCGAGCGACGAGAAAAAGCGGGTCCAGGGCACCCGCCTGCCGATCAGGACCATGCTCCCTTTCCGCGAGCGGGCCATCTCGGGTTGAGGGGGGAACACCTCGAACTGCCCTGGAACCCACTGGAACTCCCGTGGACCGCTTTTCCCGGCAAACCGTAGAAAGCCCTTTGCTCTCTGAATCGAGGGGTAGCGCGACAAAAGCGTTCGGAGCGAGCCTTCGTCGACCTCGGCATCGACGTGACAGGCAACGGATGAGAAGCCCGCCGTGGAATCCTCTGGGCCGGATGCAGCATCCCCTGCTGCAGCCTGTTTGATTCCGGGAGAGACGGCCAAGATCGTCTCGGCGGGGACATCGCAGCGAACGGTCCTGTGGATTCGAAGAGACCGGTTCGCCGACCGAAATCGCGCATCGAGGCCGTCCGCTCGACCTTCTGTGTCGAGGTCGGTCTTGTTGAGGACCACGGTCGTGACGTCCCGGAGCCGGCCCGCGGCGGGAAACACGGTTGCGGCAATTTCCTCGAATCGAGGAGTGTCGATCACGAGAACGACACCGCCCAGCACCCCCCTCGGACCGCCGCTGCCGTTGGCCGGCGACGGGGCGAAAACCCGAGAAGAACCCGGACGAAGAATTTCCAGAAGCCTTCTTGACGATTCGACTCGCGAGGATCTATTATTTGAAAAGTTGATGAAGTGATGAGTAAGCCAGGCAAGAAACCCCTGAACGCGGAATCGGAGCCGGAGGAAGACGAAGGGCACGGCCCTCACCGCCACGAGTCCTTTCTGGCGAACAAGTACTCGGCCGAGACCGTCGAAAAGGCTGTCCGGCTCTTCAAGGCCATAGGCGATCCGGAGCGCCTCGGGCTCTTGGGTCTTCTCGCGGGCCGGGAAGCGTGCGTCTCTGAACTTTCCGAGGGGACGAACGCGGAACTCTCGACCGTGTCTCAGAGGCTACGGCTCCTGCGTGGGGAAGGCCTCGTCGCGCGGCGGCGAGCCGGGAAGCACATCTACTACAGCCTGGCCGATCATCACGTCACCGAACTCATCCTGAGCGCCCTCGAGCACTCGAGAGAGAAACCCGAAGGTCCAGCGGCTCGGAGATCAGTGACATCAGATTAGAGGAGTTTGACCATGGCACACACCGTTCACGAAGGGCACGATCACGTTCACGGCACTGACTGCGGGCACGTAGCCGTCAAACACGGAGACCACGTCGACTATCTGCACGACGGGCACCTCCATTCGAGCCACGGCGATCACGTGGACGAGCACGAGATCGCCGCGGACGCCGCGCATCCCGACGTCTGCACCCCGGATCATGACTGCAAGGGGCACGAGCCCGGACACGTGCATGACCCGGGCTGCGGCCACCCCGCCGTTCCGCACGCCGGCCATGTCGGCTACCTGGTCAACGGCCATCTCCACCACCCGCACGGATCGCACTGCGACGATCACGGAGAACTCCCGCTCGCATGATCCCCTTGGATGGCCTGTGGGAAAGCCTCACGGGCCCTCCATCTGATGGAGAAGAGACAGGATGCCGCTCGCTTCCCCCGAGATCCTCGGAACGATGCTCGAATCAGAAACTCAACTGATTCGAGAGCAGCTTCGGGCTGCTGGCCTTCGCGCGACCTTTCCGCGAATCGCGGTCTTTCAGGCGCTCCGGAGGGCAAAGAGTCCACTCAGCCACCCGGAGCTTTCTCAGGAACTCGAGAAGCTCGGCTTCGACAAGGTCACCGTCTACCGGAATCTCCTCGATCTGGCGAGCAGTGGCCTCGCGCGCAAGACGGACGTCGGCGATCACGTCTGGCGGTTCGAGGCGGCCAGCACCCCGGCGGGAAGGAAGGAAGTCCACCCTCACTTTCTCTGCAGTCAGTGCGGGCTCGTCAGCTGTCTCGGAGGAGTCCGCATCTCCACCGCCGAAACCGCGGACGTCCCCCGCTCCGTGAAGGACTCGAGCGTGGAGATCCTGGTGCGTGGTCTGTGCGATTCGTGCGCGGCCGGAAAGGGACAAACACCCGAGGAGACCGAATAGAAACGGCTCCGAGGCCGGAATCTCTGCCCGCGAGTTCGTCGTCCACGAAGAACGTCTGGGCGACAGGCCCCAGATCGGCGAGCCCTGTCGTCTCGATCAGTGGTTTTCCGAGAGGATCCGGTTCAAGAGGGTCGTCTTGCCCGAACCCAGAAAACCCGTCAAGACGGTCACCGGGACGGGGTCGTGGCTCGTCATTCGTCTGTCTCCTTCTCTTTTGTCACGAAAGACCGGTTTCGGCGAGGCCCGCCCGGATACGCTCCGCCCCGGAGAGTCCTTCATCCAGTGGCCCGTCGAAGGTCTTGACGCCGGACCTCAAGAGCACTCGCGCGGAGCCTCTCTGGTAAGACATCTTGACATCAAGAAAACACGGAATCAAGATGTTCACATGAGAACAACTCTCACGCTGGAACCGGATGTGGCGCAGCTTCTGCGGGAAGTGATGGAGCGGGAGAACGCCAGCTTGAAGGATGTGATCAACGACGCGTTGCGCAGAGGTCTCCGGTCCAGTGGGCCGCGACCGCTGTTGCGTGTCGAGCCCCATTTCAGCCCTTTGCAGCCCGGGATCGACCCTCGAGGGTTCAATCAGCTCGCGGACGAAATCGAGGACGAAGCCGTTCTGACCGGGATGCGCAAAGTCGAATGATCGTTCCTGACATCAACCTGCTTCTCTACGCCTATTTTTCCGTGTTTCCGATGCACGAGGCGGCCAGACGCTGGTGGGAAGGCATCGCCCAGCGGGGTGAAACAGTGGGGATCGCTCCTCCTGTACTGTTCGGTTTCGTTCGGATCGCGACCAATCGGCGCGTATTTTTGCAGCCCATGAGTCTGCAACAGGCAACGGCTATCGTTGAAGAATGGCTGACGCTTCCAAGCCTACATGTGTTGCGACCAGGACCGCGTCACGTCAAGATCGCGTTCGACCTGCTCCGGACTGCGGGAACCACCCGTGATCTCACGACTGATGCTCAGATTTCTGCCTATGCACTGGAAAACCGAGGCATCGTGCATACTGTGGATAGTGACTTCTCACGTTTTCCAGGCGTTCCCCTGATCGACCCGCTGGCGGGGGCCGAAAGGCGAGGAAAAGCTTAGAGACCGTCGGCAACGTCCGTCTGGCTGGGCGCATCACTTCAAGCCGGCGACGACAAACAAGTCGGACCAGCTCATCAATGGGGGCCATCTCAGCGGGCCGTTCCGGTCGCGAGGGGAAGTTCCGGGTGGGCTCCCCACTCCCAGAGCGAGCCATCGTAGTTGGCCGCCACGATCCCGAGGCGAGCCTCGATGAGGACCGCGAGGAGAGCGGATCTCACTCCGCCGGTGCAGTAGGTGACGGGAGGCGATCCGGGTTCGAGGGGCCCTGTCAGTCGGGAAAGCGTCTCCGCGGAAACGTACCGCCCACTCGAATCTCGAAGAGACGCCGCCGGCACGAGCCGGGCGCCGGGAATATGTCCGCCCCGCTTCTGCCCGCGAAGCGTCTTCCCCTCGAACTCTTCCTCTGTCCGAGCATCGAGAACCGGGCGCCTTCTCTCGGCGAGCAGGGCGCGGAGTTCCTGGAGAAGCATCCGCCGTCCCGGCTGCGGATGCGGGTCGAAATCTCCCGCTCCAGCGACGGTTGCGGATCCCTGTTCGATCGAGTTTCCGGGAAAGTCTCGCCAGGCGGGGAAGCCGCCATCGAGGAGAGCGACGTCGCTCGCGCCCAGGGTCAGGAGCATCCAGGCGATTCGCCCCTCCTCTCCCCACCCACCGGGATCCCCGGTCACGACGATGGGACGTCCGCGCGAGAGGCCGATTTCGCGGAGCCGGGTGACGAGCTTCGGACCCGGTTCGGCAAGGAGACCCCAGCGGGAAGGGTCTCCGAAGAAGTACGTTCCTACGTTCGGCCGGACGGCGGTGAAGTCCCGCCAGTCGATGGGCCGTGCACCCGGGATGTGGCCTGCCGCAAAGTCACGCTTGGATCGCGGGTCCAGAACCAGAGGCGGTGACGCCGAACTCATCTCGGCGCGGAGTGTGGATGCGTCGATGATCCGGGCACGGCCGCCGGGAGCAGGACTCGGCGCGACTTGCCGGGGCACTCCCTCGGAGGCGAGGAGCGTGCGGAGAGACGAGACGATCTCTCGCGGACCCCGATTACGCGCCGCTTCACGCGCGGGCGCCGGGAGCGTCTCGACGAAAGAGTCGAGTTCGGTGTAAATGAGTCGCGAACCTCCCGTCACTTCGACCGGTGTGACCGCGAATCCGCCGCGCACGGGATCGACCCGGACGATTCCCGAAGGCTTCGGTGGCAGTCCCGCCGACGTGGGCTCCCAGAAGACCGTTCCTCCACCGTGTGCTTCCCGGGACACGGCCGGGAACAGTCCGTAGTCGCGGTCCGAGAGGGGCCAGGGGGCATTGAAGACGACGTGGAGAAGGAGCCGTCCTCCCGGAATCCGAGAGAGAGACCGGATCCTCTTGATGAACCGTGGCCAACCCTCGACGTCCTCGAGAAGCGAAAGGAGACGGCTGGGCGAGGCGGCAAGCTGGGCCGTGGTCCTCAGGACGGCCTTGCCGTCCGCGAGCCGCGCGAGGGCCGTTTCGATCCCGTCCGCTCGCGCAATCGGTGCGAACCGATCGTCGGGCAGGAGGCACGGGTGATCTGGTGGGAGAGTCCGCTCGGGGAGACTTGCGCCCTCTGCGGACGCCATCCAGAGGCAGACCGCGACGAGCGCGGCGTGGGCGAGGCTCCGTCTCACTTACCTCCCAGGGACGGGTGGACCGGCAGCGCCGCCGGGACCGGAGGAGGAACCTGCCGCACGGGAAGGATCGACGGCAAGAACGTGCTTCGCTCAGGCGGCCCAAGGATGAACTCGTCCCGCAGGGCGTTGTGCTCGCACATCGAGACCGGACCCCGGCCCGTCATCACCATGAACGAGCAGTTCGCGATCCGCTCCGGATCGAGAGCTTTCGCGTCCTGGAAGTTCTGGATGAAGAAGGTGATCTTTCCGGTCTTCCCTCCTGTCGCGAGGAGACCGCGCCGGAGGGCCCAGAGCGCTTTCAGAAGGTAGGCTCCGCCCTTTGCGAGGTAGTAGGGGTTGCGGAAGGCGATGCAGATGACTTCCCGTGCAGTGGCGCGGACATTCCTCCGGTCGAAGGACATGTGGCGGAAGTCCGAGAGGAAGCGCGCGAAGAGCGGTCTGTCATGAAGAACGTCGAAGACGTGGCCGCCCGATGTCGCGAGCATCGCGGCGACGTGACAGCTCGGGTGCCCGATGAGGGCGCCGTCCCAGGCGAGGTCCTGCGCTCCAATCCCTTCCTCGAGGAGCCCCTTGACTCCATCCATCGAGACCGCCTGGCGCGCGCAGATGGAGCCGCGGCCTGTCACGGCGTGAAGCTGGAAGGAAGCCATCCCGACCACGTCGGAACGGGAGACGAAGAACCGGGCGAGATCGGGAACCTCGTGAAGATTCCCGTCGTGAACGGTCGTGTTGAAGATGACGGCGATCCCGAGGCCGCGAGCCCGCTTGATGTACTCCTCTCGGATGGGCCGGAGGTCGGCCTCGGAGCGGACGCCAGCCCTCTGCTGGGTCGTGTCGACGTGGAAAGCGACGTCGAAGAGTCCGGCCGAGGCGAGTTCTTCCAGAAGATCGCGGGAGGCCCGGATCCCATTGGTGAAGAGGGCCGGGCGAAGTCCAGCCTCGGCGAGACGGCGGACGATGGCGACGAGGTCCGGACGGTGACGGAGAGTCGGGTCGCCGCCCGTCACCTGGACTCCGGTGCCCGGACCAAAGGTCTCCCGGATCTCATCGATCCTCTGGAAGAGGACGTCGAGCGGGATGTCGGTCACGCTCTCGGAGTTCTCGGAGAGATAGCACGCGGTGCAACGAAGGTTGCAGCGCTGGGTGATCTCGAGGGCGACGCAGCCGATCGTCGAGCGGCGGCCGAGGACCTGCCGGTCCGTCCGAAAGCGGGGGTCGAGCCTCTCCCACGCTCGCCTCAGCAGGTCGCGGCGCCTCTCAGAGTCGAGATTCCCGACGTGAGCTTTGGGTTCGGCGTCGCGCGGGAGGCTCATTTCGAGTTGATCCCCTTGTCGTAGTCAAGGAACTTCACGCGGAACGACGGATCCAGTGGCGGCCGGTCCTTCCTGTAGCGATTGATGTAGGAGACGAGGGAGGCGTCCCTGGTGCCCGAGAGGTCTCGAAGTCGAGGAAGTCCTTTTCGAACCAGTCGAAGATCTTCGAGAGGAAGACGGTCCGGGAAACCGGGTCGATCCGGACGTTTCTTTCTTCCGAGACGAACTCGGTCATCGCGGCGTCGAGGGCGGCGTCGAGCGTGGAAGGGGAGAAGGCCTCGCGTGGAAGGCGCGGGCAGCCGCGCGAGGCGCAGTTGAGGGCCGCGTGGATGCGCGGGTCGGCGAACTCCTTCCGGATCGTGTCGTCTTCGAGGGCCTTGAGAGAGACCTCGACGCCATCGAGGCGGTGTTTCATCCGGACGAAGAACGAGTAGCCGCTGATGAGGCCCCCCTTCCAGACGCTCTCCCTCTCGGGCCCACGCTTCAGGACGCCGTCGAAGACCAGGGCGTTGTAGGCATTCAGGTAGTAGGCGAGTCTCTCGTTCCGGCCGGGGAAGGCCGCCGGGGTCGACCGGGGGCCTTCGCTGGCGAGCCGGGCGAGATAGGCGTCGAGATCGCCCCGGTCCTTCGCGAGGGCGGCATAGTCTACTTGCCCGCGATCGTCGACGAAACGTGAGAGGACAGCCGTCCACCGGGCGTGGAATGGCTCGGCAGTCGCGGGCAGCATGGGGGCAAGGGCAAGAAGCAGCACCGGCAGTTTCGACACAGATCCTCCGTTGGAGTCTAACCGGGAGATGCCGGAGAGGGTACCAGGCTCGACGCGCTCGACGCGTTTGCCGGAAGGGAATCACCTCAACGCCTTTTCTTCGACGACGATTGTCTCGGCGATTCGGTCATGCACGGTACGGTGATTGGGATGGATGAAGTACTGCAGGAAGCCAAATCCACCCTCGAGCGCTGAGGCACCATAACCGAGAGCCCGCTCGACGCTGTGCCAGAGAGAAAGGTGATCGTGGGAAGTGGAGACGACACGGATGTGCAAGAGGCGCTTCCCCGGCGTTCGGCCGCGCCCGAAATACGTGAGCAGACCAAAGTAGAGGACGAGCGCGACAAGACCCCAGAAGCCATGGAAGGGATCAAAAGGAACGGTGAGTGAACCCCCGCTCTCTGAACGATGCCTGAGGGCTGCGGGCAGGTTGACCGTTATGTAGGCCGCAAGAACCAGGAGAAGATCGACGATGAAGGCAAGCGCCCGCCTTTGGAAGGACGCCAACGGCGCGCCATCGAGCGTGCGGAGCCGATCTGCTTCGTGAGCGGAAAACGTGCGGCTTTTCTGGCTATTGATGATTCTCGCTGACATGTTGGTGGTCCATGAGTATCCCACCAGGCTCGTGTTGCGACGAAGGGGCGAAGGCACGTTCTGCCACTAAGACGAGAACTTCGAAAGGCTTGAGGATTCTCGAGAGGGGAAGCGGATGGCCAGGCCGGTTCATGCCACGCTTGTCCCCTCCACTTCTGGCCATATGCCGCTCGTCGAAGAAGTCAACGCGATTCCACGGCCTGACGCGAGGAGACCCTCCACAGATCTGCCCAACGATGGCCAAACCGCCCCTTCCGCTGGACCCTTCTCTCCCCTTGCCATAGCCTTTCAGAATGCAAACAGCTCTTTTTGGGCGGCGCATCCTCGTCACACAGGCCAATGAGTTCATGGGCCCAGCACTCTGCGAGGTTCTTGCCGCGCGCGGCGCCACTGTCGTGGCCGATACGCAACCCCTCTCCGAACCCGCTGCCGCGGCCCGTGTGGTGCGGGCAGCCAGCCCCATTGATGTCTTGATCGTGAACCTGGCCTACAGGGCTCCGGTCACCCCTGCCGCCGAGGTGACGGATGATGAGTGGCGTTCCGTCTTTGCGGCACTCGTGGATCCCCTGCCCCGTCTCTTCGCGGCAGCCCTTGAAGAGATGATGGCCCGACGCTCCGGAAAGATCCTCGTCATCGGCAGTGCCTCTGCCCTCAGAGGGATGAAGCGCTCCTCGACTTACAGCGCCGCTCGCGGTGCCCAGCTGGCTTACGTGCAGTCGGTTGGAGTCGAGGTCGCCCCGTTCAACATCCAAGTCAACGCCATCGCTCAGAACTTCGTGGATAACCCAACCTACTTCCCGGCGGACGTTCAAGCCAATCCGCGCTTCCAGGAGCGCCTGAAACGAGAAGTCCCACTCGGCCGTCTCGTCTCGGCACACGAAGACGCCGAATTTGCCGCCTACCTGTCCAGCGAGGCCGCCAACTGCTTCGTCGGTCAGGTCTTCCCCCTCTGCGGCGGATGGGTCACCAGATAGACAGCCTGACCGCTCCCCTTTTCTTGATCTTGGATACTAGATGCTGGTAAATTCTTATTTAAGAGGTAAACTCAAGTAGGAATTCATGGGAAGAGTCGAAACGGAAGAAGTCAATCGCCGAGTCGAGGAATTCATGAAAGCCGCGAGGTCCGCGGGAGTCAAGGTAACGCACCAGCGGCTGGAAATCTTTCGTGAAGTGGCGTCGAGTCTCGAGCATCCTGACGCTGAGGCCGTCTACCGGGCCGTGTCCGTAAAGATGCCAACCGTCTCTCTTGATACTGTATATCGCACACTCTGGATGCTGAACGACATGGGTCTCATCAAAACGCTCGGGCCGCGCAGGGAGAGCGTCCGTTTTGATGCGAACACCGGCAGCCACCACCATTACGTATGCGTCAAATGTGGACTGGTCAGGGATTTTTCAAATCCCGTGCTGGCAGGGCTGACCGTGCCAGACGAAGTCAAGAGCTACGGAACCATCGTAACAACCCACGTCGAGGTACGCGGCATTTGCGAACGCTGCACCAGGGACGAGGCTCGTAAACGCCAGGGCCACCCTTCAGAGGTGGAGGACCTGGAATAAGGAAGAACGGAATTTCGGGAAAAGGAGAACCGGAGTGAGCGAAACCAGTAAGTGTCCGATAACCGGGAAATCTGGCGCGTCCACCATGGGGAGGGGCACCTCGAACCGCGATTGGTGGCCCAGCCTGCTAAATCTCGGAATCCTGCATCAACACGCCCCTGCTTCAAACCCCATGGGCCGGGATTTCAATTACGCGGAGGAATTCAAGAAACTCGATCTGCCTGAGCTGAAGAAAGACCTTTACGCGCTGATGACAGACTCACAAGACTGGTGGCCGGCCGACTGGGGCCACTACGGCGGGCTCTTTATTCGCATGGCATGGCACAGCGCGGGAACCTACCGCACATCGGACGGCCGCGGCGGCGGGGGGACAGGCAATCAACGCTTTCCTCCGGTGAACAGCTGGCCCGACAACGGCAACCTGGACAAGGCCCGCCGCCTCCTTTGGCCGATCAAGAAAAAGTACGGAAACAAGATTTCCTGGGCCGACCTGATGATCCTGGCTGGCAACTGCGCTCTGGAGTCAATGGGACTCAAAACCTTCGGTTTTGGCGGCGGACGCGTGGACATCTGGCAGCCCGAGGAGGACATCTACTGGGGCACCGAAAAAACCTGGCTCGGCGATGAGCGATACAAGGGTGACCGTGAACTCGAGAACCCCCTGGCGGCGGTGCAGATGGGGCTGATCTATGTGAATCCCGAGGGGCCGAACGGCCAGCCCGATCCTGTGTCCTCAGGCCGCGATGTACGCGAAACTTTCGCCCGCATGGCCATGAACGACGAAGAGACCGTCGCCCTTGTCGCGGGTGGACACACTTTTGGCAAGGCGCACGGGGCCGGGGATCCGGCACTCGTGGGGCCAGAGCCCGAAGCGGCTCCTATCGAGCAACAGGGTCTTGGCTGGTTCAGCAAGTTCGGCACCGGAAAGGGGGTGGATACGACGACGAGTGGCATCGAGGGAGCCTGGAAGCCGCACCCCACTCGGTGGGACATGGGCTACTTCGACATGCTGTTTGGTTACGAGTGGGAGCTGGTCAAGAGCCCGGCGGGTGCGTGGCAGTGGCTGGCGAGGGACGTCAAGGAAGAGCACATGATTGCAGACGCCCACGACCCCACGAAGAAGCACCGGCCCATGATGACGACGGCCGATTTGTCGCTGCGCTTCGACCCGGTCTACGAACCCATTTCACGGCGCTTCCACAAGGATCCTCAGTCCTTTGCGGACGCGTTCGCCCGCGCGTGGTTCAAGCTGACCCACCGCGACATGGGGCCCAAGATCCTCTACCTCGGGCCCGAAGTCCCCGCCGAGAACTTGATCTGGCAGGATCCGATTCCGGCCGTCAATCATCCGCTGATCGACGCCAGTGATATCGCGGATCTCAAGACCAAAGTCCTGGCTTCGGGACTGTCCGTGCCGGAGCTGGTTTCGACTGCCTGGGCTTCGGCCTCTACCTTCCGCGGCTCGGACAAGCGTGGCGGCGCCAACGGCGCCCGTATTCGCCTGGCGCCTCAGAAGGACTGGGAAGTCAATCAGCCGGAGCAACTTGCGAGAGTGCTGGGTGTGCTCGAGGGTGTTCAGGCATCGTTTAACAGCTCCGCCCCCGGCGGCAAGCGGGTCTCGATGGCAGATCTCATCGTGCTGGCTGGCTGCGCGGCGGTTGAAGCCGCCGCAAAAGCAGCCGGATTCGATGTCGCTGTGCCATTTACTCCGGGCCGTGCGGATGCGCTGCCGGAAGAGACCGACGTGGATTCATTTGCCGTGCTGGAACCCCAGGCGGATGGCTTCCGAAACTACCAGAAGAAGGGCCTTGCTGCCCTTCCCGAAGCCATGCTTGTAGACAAGGCACAGCTGCTAACCCTGAGCGCGCCAGAGATGACCGTGCTCATCGGTGGATTGCGGGTCCTCGGCGCAAACGCGGGCCGGACGCCCCACGGTGTCTTCACAAAGCGGGCCGGAACCCTCACGAACGACTTCTTCGAAAACCTCCTCGCGATGGACACCGTCTGGACTCCCGCTTCCGATGCCAGAGACACCTTCGAGGGACGCGACCGCAAAACAGGTGAACTCAAGTGGACCGCCACACGCGTGGACCTGGTCTTCGGATCCAATTCGCAGCTGCGCGCTCTCGCCGAGGTTTACGCGCAGGACGACGCAAAAGAGAAGTTCGTGAAGGACTTTGCCGCTGCCTGGAACAAGGTCATGAGCCTGGATCGCTTCGATCTCAAATGAGACTTCCAAGAGGGCGCTAGAAGCACTGTTTGAGGGACTTCAGGAAGTTGGAAAGGTTCCACAACCGGCCGGTGAACGAGTCCAGGCGCTTCCGGGCAAGATCCGGAAGACCCCTTCAACGCCGTGCTCCGGCCGTGAGCCGTTTCCGGCGGGGCAACAGATCGTTGATCTCTTGTAAGGCGATTTCGAGTCCTTCTGCGATTCCCGCAGGCTCCTCGCCTCGCTGCGCCTTCATCTCATGTTCGTCAGCGAGCCTCACCAGCCGGTGCCCCAGCGCCCACAAAACGGTCTCGACAGCTTTCTGCTCTTCGTCACTTCTCCCTTTTGCCATTCCTCGATTCTCCCAGATACCGCCCTGTTGCACGACTCGATAGACAACAAACAGCCCCCCCGAGGATCATCCCTCTGTGCACCTCACCGCCATCCTCGTCCGCACTCATAACCCCGGAAACCTCGGGTCCGCAGCGCGCGTCTGCAAGAACTTCGCTCAAAAGCTCGCACTCATGAAACCCCAAACAGAACGCTCCCATCCCGACGCGCTCGCGTTCGCCTCCGGGGCCGAAGACACACTCTTTTCCGCTCCCTGTTACAACGAATGGGACGCTCTCGGGCAGGCACACGACTGGCTCATTGCTCTGACGTCGGAACGAGGCCGTGGAACAGCCGGCCTCCCTCCACTCTTTCCGCTCGAAGACCTCAGGCGAGAGCTATCGAGACGAGAGAGTCCTGCCCTTGTCTTCGGGCCAGAGCGTAGCGGCCTCACAACCGAGGAGATCCTGCGCTGCCAGGCTCGACTGACGCTGCCAACGGATCCCGGCTTTCCGACCCTCAATCTCGCCCAGGCCGTAGCGGTGGCTCTCGCCCTTCTCACAGTGCCCCCAGAAAGGGAGGCCCTCGCTCAAACCGATTCGTCCGGCCCTGCCGCCCTCCCTAAGATGAACGCTCTCGAGACCACGCTGCGAGACATCCTGACCGAAGCCGCTTTCCCCATTCGGAAAGCCCGGCCAGACGTCATCGACGAACTCAACGGGTTCATCAAACGGGCGTGCCCGTCAAACCGGGAGGCAGACCTGCTGCTCGGCGCGCTCGCTGCAATCGAAAAGAGGTTGTGGCCCGGGGGACGCTCGCCGAGAGGAGGGTGATATTCCTGACGCGAAAAGCCACACGCGCTACCCTCTCCTTGGGGGCAAGGGCTGGGATTCTCCCTTCTCCCTCAGGGAGAAGGCGCCGCGTGAGCGGCTACGCCCGTTACCCCAACCTCGCGGAAGGCAGTTGACGCATCTGCCCGGGTAGTGACGTGAACCGCACCACGAAGCTTCCCATGCAAGCCTCAACGGGAAGGACTTTGGCGTAGGCCTCAGGTCCCGGACTTTCGCCGGCCAACAATCTCAAGTTCGTAAAAGGCCGGACCCCCTCCTCGGCCCGTATCTCCGCCTCTGTCATATCCGGAGTAATCGAGACAATCCAACCGGACCGTTCCCGCCCACGGGCGTCCTTCCCCTCCACGACCACAAAGCGGCATGGAAGTTCTGGGGTCAGGGCGAGGCGATCGCGAACCCGCCTCTCGAGACGAATTCCGAAACTTCCCCCGAGCCCCACGAGTTCGTGGATGGTCACGGCGCGCATTGCCTTCGGCTGAACGTCGAGTGTTGCGCCCAATTCCGCAAGAGGGCCGAGCGCGGCGCGGGTCGAAGCCGAGATGAGGACCTGCCCGCCGACCGTATACGACTCGATCCCCATTTCCACCTCGGGGAGGCCCCTTTCTTGGCTCCGCGCATTCACTGCCGTCATCTCCTGCTGCATTTCGAGTGCGCAGGCGGCAGCCCGCACGGGGTCATCCGGACGGGCGACCGGGGCGCCGAACAGGACGAGAATCGCATCCCCCAGGAACTCGTCGATCGTGCCTCCCCACTTCAGGATGACGGCCGTCATCGCCTCCAGGTAACCATTGAGGAGAAGGACGACGTCCTGCGGGTCCAAACCGTCAGCGAGAGCCGAGAAACCCCGAAGATCTGACATGAGCACGGTCACGGTCCGCTTCTCGCCACCGAGACGAAGGCCCCCTGGCACCTCGAGGAGGCCCGCGACGATCTCGTCCGAGAGATAGCGCCCGAACGTCTCGCGGATGAATCGGTTCCTCGCCTCGAGTTGAAGGTTGCTGTCCGCAAGTTGCCTTGTCCTCTCGCTGACGATCCGCTCGAGATTGCGGTTGGTATCGAGGAGCCGCAGATGGGTCTCGACTCGCGAGAGCCTGCTTGGTTCCGCTCTCCGAACGCGCGCGCACGGAATGGGCCCTCACGGCTTCTTCGATTTCCTCCGTGGCGGGCAGGGTGAAATAGAACGACGAACCCTCTCCGGGGCGCGATTCGACCCTGATTCTCCCGCCGTGAAGTTCGACGAGCTGACGGGTGATTGCCAGCCCCAGCCCCGTCCCGCCGTAGACTCGCGCCACATCGCCGTCGCCCTGTTCGAATGACTCGATCGCGGTGACGGAGCCCTGGGAAAGCCCCTGCTCGCCGGAGAGCCGGTCGAAATGGAGGTTTTCCCTCTGTGCCCAGGCGGGATACGCGACGAAGAGGACGGTAGAAAGAACCATCTTCGCCGTCGAGCGGATGAGAAGAGGAGTTCGGCCAAATCCCGGATACCACACGGCTAATGCCCTCACTTCCGCGTCCTGCCGGTAACCCACCCCGGCCACTCCGAGGATGAAATTGTTTGAAGGATATGAACCAGATGGTCTGCCCACAGTTCGAGACTTGCGGGCCGCTGGGCGGGGTCCTTGCAGAAGGCCACGTCAAAGGCCGCGTCGATTTCCCCGGGAATCGACGGAATGAAAAACGAGACGCTCGGAGGTTTCTCTTGCGCGACGTCCATGAGAATCCGGACGACGTCGGTGCCCAACACAATGGGATGCCCCGTGAGTGCCTCGAAGATCACGGCTGCAAGAGAGTAGAGGTCGCTGCGTTCATCCACGTGCTCTCCGCGAACCTGCTCGGGAGACATGTAGGCAGGGGTTCCCACCACGATTCCCGTTCGAGTCAGGTGACTATCCAGGGAAGTGGAGCGAGCGAGCCCGAAGTCCAGGATCTTGACATGAAAACCGTCCCCCGACGGCGAGAGGAAGACGTTGGCGGGTTTGATGTCGCGGTGAATGATCTTCTGACTGTGGGCGGCCGCCAGAGCTGAGGCGCTCTGCCGGAGCAGGGAGGCGACCTGGCGGGGAGTTCCGGCTCCCTGTGATGACAGGAGTTCCGCGAGATCAGATCCCTGGAGGTACTCCATCACCAGGTAAGCCGAGCCGTCGTCGAGTTCTCCAGTGTCGAAGAGTGCGACGACGCCTGGATGGTGGATCCGGGCGATGGTCTGGGCCTCGCGTTCGAGGCGGAAGCGGAGGGCTGCGTCCGTAAGGTGCTGAGGATTCAAGATCTTCACCGCGACATCCCGGCCGAGACGTTCGTCGGCCGCCTTGAAGACAGTGCCCATCCCCCCTTCGCCCAGAAGCCGTAGAAGCCGGTACCGGCCGCCAACCCGGTACGGAAGGAGGACGTTCTCTTGCAAAACAGTTCCATCGGCGGGGCACGACCTCATGCCAGGGCCATAGCACGAGCGACACTTGGGACAGATGGAAATAGTCTCGATTCCCCGTTCGTGCATCTGGCGCCGGGCGCTCATCCGGCGGTTTTCCGCATCGATCAGCTGATTCTTGAGGAATTGAAGGTCCAGGGCACTGCCGAGATGCTGCGCAAAGCCCCTCACGACACGCCGCTCTGCCTCGCCGAAAGCCGCGGGAGGGTTGCGGACGACCAGTGCTCCCCTCACCTCCGCAGTCATCCCATGTACCGGGATCACGACAGAACCGTCGCGGCCCAGCGACTCGGTGAGGAGAGCGTGCTCCCCGATCTCGGGAGCGGTCATGCCGGCAGAATCACTCGAAAGAGGGACGAAGCCCTGGTTACGAAACAAGAACACACCGATATCACCTGCCCCAATTGCCCGGGCAACATCGGCCGCGGTTGATTTCGCCCACCGCTCCGTATCTATCAGTTCGACTCCCGCGGACTCCTGAAGCCGGGACAGCTGAGCCTGAGCTTTCTCTAGTTTCTCCTTTGCGGTTGCGAGTTCCTCGTTGGAGAGACGCAACGCCTTCGTCCGCTCCTCGACGGTCTCTTCAAGTTCGACGGTTCGCTGCCGGATAACCCTGAGCCGAACACGGTGAAATGCGTAAACAAGGGAGAGGGCGGCCAGAGCAAATGCCGTGTAGGCTTGCGGAGTCTTCCACGGAGCAGGGAAGACTCTCATGGCGACCAGGACTGGCCCCGTCTGATTTCCGGCATGATCCCTGGCCCAGACGAGGAGCCGGAACCGGCCCGGTGGAAGCCGCTCCAGATCTCGGGAGGCCCGAGGGGACCACTCCGTGGGTGAGGCCTCGAGCCCCTCGATCTGGGTGCGATAACGAACGTCGCGGGGCCGAAACAGGCTCACGAGCGAGAAGGTGACCCGAACGGCGCCGTCCTTGTGGTTGACAACGAGTTCTTCCCCGGGCTTCCCGTTCCGGTCGCCGGCCGAAGCGCTCACGACATGAAGCGGTTTGCTGAGCGTATCTTCCGGTACGAGATCTGGGTCGAGCACGGCGGCCCCCCCGACCGTGCCGACCCAGATCCGGCCTCCCGTGTCGACAAGGCTGGCTCCCCGGTTTCCTTCGCTGGCGGGGAGCCCGTCCTCGACCGAGAAATTGCGAACCTTGTAACGAGAAAGATCCTCCGCCGTTGGGCTTCGCGGCGAGATCCGGGCGACACCGCGGTTGGTCAGGGCATAGAGCCTGCCGCTCGCGTCCTGCCGGACATGGTTCACGATGGAGTTAGGGAGTGGCGGCTGACTTTTCGTGGAGAGGATTTCTTCGACGCAGAGTTGGTCCTCATCGATGCGGATGAGGCCGCCGATCGATGCGGCCCACAGGCCTGCCAGGCCACGCGCGTCTGACATCAAGATCTGGAAAACCGCGGCTTTCGGGAGGTTGTGAACAGACTCGACGGGAGAGGCCTCACCCCGAACTCGAACGAGGCCCCTGCGGCTCGTGACCCAGACCTGCCCGGGGGAATTCCGGGAGGTCAGGACGCCTTCCGCATCCGATCCGCCCGGGATGGTGAGCCGGCTCCATGGCCCTTCCCTGCCGCGAAACACGACTCCCTGCCCACCCGCGGCCCAGATCACGGGCTGTTCTCGATACGTGTCGAGTTTCAACGTGAGAGTGCTTTGTCCCGACAGTTCCGGAACGGTCTCCTCGAGTAGCCATCGCTGCCCGGCAAGGCGCGCGATTCCCCTGGCGGTTGCCGCAAGAAGAGTCCCCTCACCCCTCCATCCGGCCGGAATCTCGAGCATCGAGTAGACGACTTCGCTCGGCAGGCCGGAACCCCGGTCGAAAACACTCCATCTTCCGTTCGAAAACCGGGCCAGACCCCGTACCGTGCCTATCCAGAGATCGTGCTGGCCATCCTTCCCGGCGGAGTCAAAAATAGAAAGGATGTTGTTGTCCGGGAGGCCCGAGGATTTGTCGAAGGCCGTGAAAAGCCCGGGAACGTGAATTCCCAGCCCGCGGCTCGAAAAGCCAGCCAGGACCATGGGGACCCCAGCTTCGCTCGCGCCAAGAGCGAGGATGTCCCAGACGAAGTTATCCGGAAGTCCCCGGCCCGCGTCAATCACGTCGATGACATCTGCGCGGAAGCGAACGATGCCGCGCCCGTATGTCCCGCACCAGATCTCCGGGAGTCCCCCCTTCGGACAAACCTCGGCGAAAGCCCTGACCGGCGCATCCGGAAGTCCATCAGCCGCGCCGAAAACCGTGACCGATCCGTTCCGGAGCCTTGCAACGCGCCCCTGCCCGGCGATCCAGATCTCATGTCCGGTCCCGGGGCCGTACCTGGCGAACACACTCGAAACCGGGAAGACCGGCATGCCAGGGGGTAACGGTTGTGCGTGGCCCCCCGTGTCAACGAGAGCAAGTCCCTTGTCCGTTCCCACCCAGAGGACCGGCCCTCTTTCGTCCCGAGAGGCAAATAGACTCGTGATGCGGTTCGAAGGGAGCCCCGCCTCCGTGCCAAGAACCGTCCAGAAGCCTCTCGCGAAGCGGGCCAAGCCAGAGTCTGTACCCGCCCAGATCACACCATCCTCCGTTCGTGCCAGAACAACAGGCCAGTTGCTGGGGAGACCGGTGTTGACGTCGTGCGTCGTGAAGCGTCCGCCTTGATAGTGCAACAACCCGCCGCCAGCAGTTGCGATCCAGAGCGAATCAGGTCCGTCCGTCATGAGGGCAATGACGTTCCTGAAGAACTCCGAGCCCGGCATTTCCAGAGGCGTGAACGTGTGGCCGTCAAAACGCGCGACCCCCTCGCTTGTCCCGATCCAGATGAAGCCATTTTCGTCTCGAGCAAGAGCCCGTCCCGTGTTCTGCGGGAGTCCGGCCTGATCGTCGTAGACATGGAAATGCAACCGCCCTTCCGGATGCCCCTTCGGAGCCTCTCCGGAGCCGATTCCCGAGACCAGAACAGCCAGGATCACCACGACTCCAGGCCGCGTGAACGGACATCTCACTCGAGCACTCCTGCCCCGGGATTCAATCATCGAAAGGAGTGGCGCTCAACCAGGGACGGGCGGGCATTCCCCCTGAAGAACCTGTCCCTTTTTGAGTGAATTCACCGTTCAGTCCGTGCGGCTCAAACCCATTTCTGACAGATCCGGCAACCGCCAGGAGGGGCCCCGGGTTGACGCCCTCTTTCCAAAACGCCATTGGTTCTTCGAGAACCAGTTGTCGATGAAGCCGCGGCTCCCCAGAATCATCCCCTCAGAGAGGTAACGGATCCGGTGCAACAGGGCTGCTCCTGCTGGAAGATGCCCTTCGGCAAATTCCACAGCTTCTGACTCCTCCCTCGTGAATCCCTTCCGGACAGAAGTCTCTTCCCCTGTTGCGTAGAGAAGCCGCCGGTACTGCGCGTGCACGGCTTTCCAGGATCCTGATGTCCAGTACACCATGTAGCCAAGCCCGGCACGGGCGCGTTCCCCGCCACAAGCGGCTTCCGCGTAACCGCAAAAACGGTAGTTGGCTGGATCGGTGACGATGCCGGCACGGATGGGGTTCAGATCAATGTAGAGGGCCATTGTGAGAAGGGTGCTCTCCTCCCCTTCAACGATGACGCTGCGGAAGCGCTCTTCCCAAAGGGTTCCAGACCGGTTGTTGTTTCGGTTGTAGCAGGTGCTAAAGCGCTGTTTGAGGGACTTCATGAAGTTGGAAAGGTTCCACATCCGGCCGGTGAACGAGTCCAGGCGCTTCTGAGCAAGATCCGCAAGACCCGCCTGGCGAAAGCCATCAAGCTCTCGCCTCAGGCCGATGACGAATTTCGCCGGGTAGAGGGCCGCCACGCGAGAGAGCACCTCATCCTCCGTAAGCTCCTTCGGTTCAGCAACTTCAACGAGGACATGGAAATGGTTGGACATGATGCAGTACGTCAGAACCCGGATACCGTAAAAGGCCTCACATTGCCTCAAGATCCTCCGGAAAACCTCCTTTTCCGGATCGCCCATCACGAACCTTCGGTCGACGACACGGGAGAGGCAGTGAAAGAACCCCACATGCGACCCCTCAAGCGGGAATGCTCGCGCTCTTCTCACTCCGAGAGCTTACCAGAAAATTACCTACCAGAAAATTACCTGTCCCTTTATCGGGTCCCCCCGGGAGCGTCTCGAGCAGGCCGTGCTGGCGTTTCTCTCTTATGTGAAGGAGCGTCCAGACGGCTTCGCCGTCCTCCTGAGGGAGACGCCGCAATCAAAGCGGGCTGGCCAGATGCCCCTCATGTACGAACTCGCGGACCGCGTGGGCGGCATCTTCGCCGAGCAGTTCCGCCAGGCCGGGTATGACACGAAGGCCGCTCCGATCTACGCGCACGCGCTCGTCGGGATGGTCGCCTTCGTCGGGCAGTGGTGGACCGAGGCGCACAAGCCGCCGCCGGCCGAGGTGGTCGCCAGCCACGTCGCTGGCCTGGCATGGATGGGCCTCCGTCACCTTCCGAGGCAGCCTGCGCCTGTCACCAGAAGAAGCTTACCTTCCCAACAACCTCAGACGCAGGGACAGCCGCCTTCGGGGAAATGCCCGTGAACAATGGTGTCAAGATCCGCGTCCTGCACGCCATCTCTCACCGGTACCGAATCCGCTCTCCCTGGCAGTCCCGTTTCAGGAGAGCCTCCGGTTCCATGCGGGAATTTCACCTTTTCTTAGCGCCCTTGGGAAATGGAGTGGGCCTTCTCGTGCGCGAGGAGCCACGCTTTCACCTCTAATCCGCCGCCAAACCCCGTCAGCGACCCATCCGCACCGATGACGCGATGACACGGGATAAAGAGCGGCAGCGGGTTTCTGCCATTCGCGGCTCCCACAGCCCGCGCCGCCCGGGGATGCCCGGCGAGCCGGGCTTGACCGGCATACGACCGCGTCTCGCCATAAGGGATCTTCAGAAGGGCTTCCCACACGGACTTCTGGAAAGCTGTCCCGGCCGGAGCCAAAGGCGTCGAGAACTCCCGGCGCTCTCCTTCGAAGTACTCCGAGAGTTCTCGCTCTGCCTGCTCGAGAACGGCGTTCGACCCTTCAGCACACTTTCCCGGACCTTCCGACGGGTAAAAATGACTGTCCCTGTCTCCACTGGGCAGCCGCACTTCAACGAGTGCGGTGCTCGTTGCGATGAGAGTCAACGGACCGACCGGCGACGTGACAACCTTCTGAAAATACTCAGGCACGAGGAATCTCCTCATTTGATGTTGCTGTAGAGAGGTACAAGGCACCATACGAGCGCCAGGGTTTCCAGCCGGAGACCCTTTCTTCAGCCGCTCTCTCAGACTTCACCCCAAGAGCCTTCCGGACGGCCAAATCGCCCGCCGGGAACGCATCCGGCATCCGAAATGCTCGCATGGCGATGACGCTGGCAGTCCAGGGCCCAATACCCGCAAGAGCGCCGAGGAGCGCGAGGGCATGCGCCGGGTCCTTTGGACTCGAAAGATCGAGTCGCTTCTCCGCCACTTCCACGGCTAACCGCCGCAGGGTTGCGGCGCGCCGTTCAGGCAGGCCGATTTGCCTGATTTGGGAAACCTCAAGCCGCGCGAGACTCTCGGCGTCCGGAAAGAGCCATCTCCCCTCATCAAGCCGCGTTCCAAACGACTCAACGAGGCGTCGCGCCAGAGTAACGGCACCCGCGACGGAAACCTGCTGTCCCAGGATGACCCGAACCGCGAGTTCGAATCCGTCGAAGGCACCAGGAATCCGGAGCCCAGGAAGCGCCGAGACGAGCCTCGTGAGGAGCGGATCCTGCCCGAGGTGCGCGGAGATCACATCCGGGTGTGCGTCGAGATCAAAGAGGGCACGCAGCCGGCCGGTGACGTCCATGAGAACAGGAGCCAGTGAAATTGAAACTGAAGCCAGAAGCGAGGCCCTGGCCGGCGCAAGCCTCACAGAGAGCCACCCCGTCAGTGGCCCTGTTCTGACGGTTCTTGAGTAAGCAGTCTGGGTGACCTCCTCGACTCCTGGAATGGCCCTCCCGCGCAAGAAAGACAAGAGGGCGTTCCAGTTGAGTGGCGGCCGAAAGTCGAGCCGCACCGGGATTTCGCCAGGAAGAGCGAACCCTCCGTGTTCCTTGCGTACCAGTGAAGGAGGCCTGCCAAAGCGCTCCGAAAACGCGGCGTTGAACCGTCTGACGCTGGCAAAACCCGAGGTCAGAGCGACTTCAGAGAGCGGGAGTTGCGAATCGTGGAGCAGCTGCTTGGCCATCGCGAGTCTCCGCGAGAGCGCGAGTTCGATAGGGGACACGCCTGCCTCTGATTCGACGATTCTGCGCAGATGACGCGGAGTGATTCCCAGAAGGCGGGCAAGATCGCCCGTCGAGTGCGCGTTCAAAAAGCCTGCTTCTATGAGCTTGACAGCCTGTCTCCCGAGGTTCGAAACGGAATCCGCCGGCGCCCCGCCGGGAGCCACCTCGGGCCGGCAGCGGAAGCAGGCTCTGAAGCCCGCTTTCTCTGCCTCGGCGGCCCGGGCAAAGAACCGGCAGCGCGCCCGGGCGGGCGTTCGCGCGGGGCAAACCGGCCGGCAATAGACTCCGGTCGTATCGACGCCCACGAAGAACATCCCGTCGAACCGGCTGTCGCGAGCACAGAGAGCGCGGTAACACGTTTCAGCATCCATCGTAATGGCCGGGTTTTATTACATTACCCAGGAAGCCGTCTGGCCGTTTTCGGACATGACGGCGAATTGGTTCATTTGCCCGTGAGAACGGCCCGAAACTCCCTCTCGAGCGCCTCTACTTCCGAAGGTGTCATCTTCCAGGTGATGAAAACAAGCCGGCTTCTTCGATCTGCACACGGCCACGCCGCAAGAGATTCCATTGGATACAAGACATTTCCGACGGACTGCACCACCACTGGGTTCGGGCGCCGGGCCGCGTTTAGAACTCCCTTGATGCGGAGAATGCGATCACCCAGATCCGCCGTGACCTCTCGAAGCCAGCGAACTGCCCGTGAAAGTTCGACGGGCTCATCGAGCGTGACCGAGAAACTCCTAATCCCCTCGCTGTGATGAGCGCCGGTTGCTGCCTGCCCCGCGAGCCACTTTCCGAGGACGAGGGGCGCGTCCCTCACGCCCAACGCCTCGGTCTGCGTCGGGCCTGGCGCCATCAGCTCGAGCGGAGAGACACCTCCCTGAATCGACTCGAAAACCTGGGCGTCACGATTGAGGGACCGCAAACGCGAGGCCAGCGATTCCGTGTTTTTCGCTTCGGCCAGATCGACCTTCGTGATGACGATCCTGTCCGCGAGTCCGGCCTGACGGACGGACTCGGGATGCTCATCGAGCTGCCGGAACCCGGCCACGGCATCCACAGTCGTAACGACAACACCTGGAACAACCAGGATTCCGAGGGCGGGGTCATCGATCAGGGTCTTGACCACCGGTACTGGATCCGCAAGCCCCGTCGTTTCGAGCAAAACACGCGAGAACCTCGGAATATCGCCGTCCTCGCGTTTCGCAATCATGTTCTTGAGGGAATCGACGAGGTCGCCCATGACCTGGCAGCAGACGCAGCCCGACTCGAGCAGGAGAAGCTCATCTCGGATTTCGGTGACGAGCAAGTCGTCGATGCCCACTTCACCGAACTCGTTGATCATCACAGCCGTGTCCGACATGTCCGGGTGCCTGAGTAAACGCTTCAGAAGAGTCGTCTTACCGCTGCCAAGGAACCCTGTCAGAATGGAGACGGGCACGCGCCCATCAGGAAGCTCACCAAGAATCGCCATCGCAACGAGAATAACTCCGTGAGGGCAAGGCGTCCGCCCCATGCGGAAATACGAGTCTGTCGGTTATATTCACGTCAAATGTCCAGCGTACTTCCTGATTTCGAGGAATTCGAAGGGATCGAGGTCTTCCAGAGGCTTCCGCTGTTTCGGAACCTGAACTTTGAGGAAACGATGCGGCTCGCCGGGCTCTGCAAGACGGAACGGGTGCCAAAAGGGAGCGTAATCGTGAACGAAAACGCTCTTGGAGAGGCTCTCTACATCATCCGGTCCGGGCGGGTCACCGTCTTCAAGGGCGACCAAGACCATCCGGTCGAACTCGGGCAGATGGGACCAGGCGAACTCTTTGGAGAGATGTCGTTGATCGACGACGTCCTCACGAGTGCCTCGGTCATGGCCTCCGAGGATGCCGACCTCTTCGTTCTCCCCCGCCATGATTTCGACAAGCTCATCGCAAGCGATAAAACCCTTGCCTACAAAGTCTACCGGTCCTTCTGCCACGCTCTCTCCGAGAAGCTGCGGCAGTTGCACCAGAAACTCGTGCCCGAGGCGGGCCTCAGTGTCGAGGGGGCGTAATGGATCTCACGACTTTCAACCGTCTTCTGACGGCTGCTGCAAAAGCGGGTGCCAGTGACATTCACCTGAAAACAGACGCCCCCCCGGCTGTGCGCAAATCGGGCGCCCTCGTCCCGATCAAGGCCCCCGCCCTCGCGGGTGAAGACATGGCCAGAATCGCCTCGCACATCGTTTCGCAGCGTCCGGATGCGCCTGATGCGGCCCGCATCATCGAACTGGACACGTCTTACACCCTGGAAGGGGTAGCGCGGTTCCGCGTGTCCATCTACCGCCAGCGAGGCTACCTTGCGGCCGTTCTGAGGGTGGTTCCGTTCCACGTCCCAAAGTTCGCGGAGCTGGGCTTGCCCCCTGTCATCGAGAAAATCGCAGGAGAAGAACGCGGTCTGATCCTCGTCACCGGTGTTGCCGGGAGCGGGAAATCGTCAACGCTGGCCTCGATCATCGATTTCATCAACGAACGCCACAAGCGGCACATCCTCACCATCGAGGATCCGATCGAGTTTCTGCACGCCGACAAGCTGTCTCGATTGAGCCAGCGCGAAGTAGGAATCGATACGCCGTCCTTCTCGTCGGCGCTACGGGCAGGCCTCAGACAAGATCCGGACGTGATTCTCATCGGTGAAATGCGCGACCTCGACACGATCGAGACGGCCCTCAAGGCTGCCGAAACAGGACACCTCGTCTTGGCTACGCTCCACACGACCGACTCGGCCCGGACAATCTCCCGCATCGTCGCCTCGTTCCAGACCGAAGCCCAGCACGGCGTCAGAATGCGGCTTTCGGAAACACTGCGCGCCGTCGTCTCCCAGCGTCTCCTGCCCGCGGCCGACGGCAAGGGCCTTGTCCTCGCCGCGGAAATCCTCGTCAGCACGCTCAGCGTTCAGCAGATGATCCGAGAACCGGAAAAAATGGGCGGACTGCGGGAGTACCTCGAGAGGGGCGCCGAAGTCTACGGCACACAGACGTTCGACATGCACATCATGGAACTCTTCCGCGCAGGCCGTATCACCGAACAGACGGCCCTCGCGGCGGCCACCAGCCCCTCGGAAATCCAGCGGATCATGATGCTCGAGTGAACCGGAGTGTCCCCTGAAAACGAAAAAGGGCCGCAAAGGCCCTTTTTCGGCGGCGCCCGGGGTTTCTTACCTGAGCAGGAGGGGCGCGAAAATCACGTAAGGATTAATGGCCAACCCCTTCTTGAAGTTGGACTCCCCTTCGACGGCGAAGATGGCGAAGTGGAGGTGTGGACCGCCGATAACCCGTCCCGTGGATCCCACATAACCGAGGTGCTGCCCCTTCTTCACACGATCGCCCACCCGGATCGACGGTTCGTAAGCCGCGAGATGAGCGTAAAAGAAGAGAAACTTCCCGGAATTGTCGCGCACGTAACAAACCTTGCCACCGCGCGGGTCACGGCCGAGCCTCTCGACGTAGCCGTCAACAATGGCGACGACCGGCGTGCCGTGAGGCGCAGGAAGGTCGATGGAGTGGTGTTTCGCATGCCGGCCACGCGGGGAGAGGAACGAATCGCGGAACTTGGCGACCGAGAAATTCTCGACAGGCAAGGGGAAACCCGCGGAGAAGAGGGCTTCGAGTTCCTTCTCGCCCACTGAAACCGGCAGACCATCCGCCTTGCGGACAACGAAGCTCTTCATGGATCCCACGAAACGCTGCCAGAGGGACCACTTGCTTGGAGCCTGGCTTTTCAAAATGTCCTGCGCGGTCGCCCTGGCGGTTGCGGGCCCAGTGGCGCTCGAGACAGCAACGACCTTCTCCTCGGCCTCATCGGCATCCGGATCCGGTTCAAGGGGCAGTTCCTCGTCTCTCAGAGGGGTCAAGACACGGCGCGAGGTGCTGGACGACGTCTTGGCAGGGGTGGACGCCTTTCCGCGCGCGATCCAGGCCGCGTCCGCGGCATCAGCACTCAGGTAGCACTTCCCATCCTCGGGGTCTTTGACCGGACACGCCGCGTCCGGGGCGGCGGGGTCATCAGGCCTGGCTTTCGGCGCTGTTACCTGTCCGGAGTCAGCACCAAGATTCGCTTCCGCGGCCGCGCTACCGCCAGAGAGCGTCACCACCGCTATTCCAGCGGTCGCCAGAATCAGACAGAAAGGATGAAAGGGACGGGACTTCTCTCTTACCGTCATCAGCTCACCCGCTCCAGATAAGAATCGTCGCGGGTGTCGATCTTGATGACGGTGCCAGACTCGACAAACTGGGGCACCTGAACGACGAGACCCGTTTCGAGTTTCGCCGGTTTGTAGGAAGCGGAGGCGGTGGCCCCCTTGAGCCCGGGCTCCGTCTCAACAATTCTGAGGTTCACCGTAACGGGAAGCTCAACCGAGACAGGCTTTGATTCGTAGAAATCAACAGTGATGACCGTTTCGGGGAGGAGGTATTTCATGGCCTCACCCACGACATCGTCATCCAGCGTCATCTGGTCGTAGGTTTCCTGGTTCATGAAATGGTGACCCTCGCCGTCGGAGTAAAGGAACTGCATCTCGTGAGAGTCAAGAGACGCCTTTTCCACGCGGTCTTCAGAGCGGAACCGGTGTTCGTTCATCGCGCCCGTTTTCAAACTTCGAAGTTTGGCTTGAACAAAACCGCGTAAGTTACCAGGTGTTTTGTGCACTACGGTGTGAGCACGATGGAGTTCGCCGTTGTGAATAATGATCATCCCGGGGCGGATCTCGGTTGCTTGAATCATGTTTCACCCGATTCGAGGATCGTCGATCTGCTAGACCTCCCGTAACACGGGACGACCTCTACCTGCACGACTAGGGGAGGGTACTGGCGTCCCCATAAAAAGGCAAGTGGGGCCGCGGATCGCGGCCCCACTTTTCTTCCATAAAAAGAGCGAGAAATTTTACTGCGGCTTGATCACGACCCGTCCGGAGGAGGGCCGGTCGCCGCTTACGGAAACGTCACCGCGCCCGGGCTCGGCAACGGGGACGAGCTTATCGAGGTCCACGGGGAACACTGTCCGGAGTTCGCTGTAAGACTCCGGCGTGAAGATCTCGGCCGCGTACTTGATCAGCTCTTCCGGAGACAGGTCGTAACCCACGGTCGCCGGGTAACCACCCGCCTGGGAATTCCCGTTGAAAACATACGAGGCCATGGGGACACGCGGCACGGATGTGCCATACGTCGCGTTGATGAACTTGACGAGTTCGTCCGCCATGACTGCGTAGCCGGTCGCGGATGGGTGGATCCCGTCATACGAGAAGACGCCGCCAGAGAGGAAGGCGGTGGTGAAAGTGACGCCGCCATAATTCACGCCGCCGCCCGCGGTCACGGGCTGGGCAACCTTGTTGAACCAGGCGTTTGCATCGAAGACCTTGTATCCGTTCGCCTCGCCCAGCGACTTGATCGTGGCGTTGAACTCGGCATTGCGGTTCTTGATGAGGGTGATTTCCTCCGGGTAGAGAATGACGCCCGGGGTTCCGAGAACCGGGTTGGCGCTGTCCTGCAGAGGCTTGTTGCAGTTCAAACGGCGCGGGTCGTTCGCTGGAACGCCCCCGGCATCGAGAACCGCGCACGGAATGCCGTATCCAGCCGCCATGTAACTGCCAGCAAGGAGCGTGAGCAGGCTGTTGACCGGAACGGGCTTGTTGTCCTTCGAGCCAAGAACGGTGATGGGGTTACCGGAAGGATCCTTTGCGATGATGGGAGAGACCGCCGTGAAGAACGGAAGGGCCGTGATATCGGGAAGCGTAATAACAACACCCTTACCCGTGCCGCCCTGAGACGCCTTCATGGTCTCGGCGATGGTTTTGAAAGCCGCGTCGAAGCTGGCCTTGGTCGTGAGGGTGACGCCGTCGATGACGGTTCCGCTCGTACCCGCTCCGAGAGTGTCATTGTTACCGATGAAGATGATGGCGAAGGTCGGCTTGGCCGAGGCCGCCTGTTGCAACATCGTCGTGCCGCCGTTCAGGCCGCGCAGCACGAGGTCGGTCAAGGGATTGCCGTTCTGCTGAGAGGAAACGACCGTCGGAACTTCACCGATCTTGTAGCCCGGAATCGCCAGGTTGTCGTACGGGCGGGCCAGTGTCAGGTTGAGCGGCTTGCCAGTGCTTGGCTTGATTTCGAACGTCGGAGCGAGACTCGTGAGCTTGCGGCAGCCTCCCAGGCCCGGGACATCAATGGTGGGTTGCTGGAAATCGGCCGTCTTCGTCTGGCGGGCCAAGATCAAGCCGTAGGAATCGTTCTGCCCGTATTTGACAAGGCAGCCATCCAGGAAACCAGCAGTCACCGAGTCGCCAATCAGAACGATCTTCGTGAAGTCAGCCTGGGCCGCCACCGGGGGTGCGGAAACCGCGGCGCAAAGGCCAAATGCCGCAAAGAGGGTCGCAGTCTTCTTGATATTCATGGTCTTTACCTCCTGCCCTAAACTCAGAACGCCATCCGGAAGTTCACGACGAAGAGGTCCGCGAACGTGTCGTAGGTTCCGTTGTAGTTGTCCTTGTTCGTCGAGGTCGTCCGTTCGTGGAAAAAGAGGAACAGGTTGCCAACGTCAAGGTGAGACTTCTCCCCGATCTGGAAGGTGGCTCCGACGGAGATTCCCGTCCGGTTCGCATCGGGCAGAAGCGGGGAAACGGCCTTATCGGGCTGGGGGGTCTGGTCGTAAAGACCGCCGAGAAGAACGTTGACTTTCTCTGAAGCCTTGATGGTCGCGCCAAAACGGTAGGCCCACACGTTCTCGGAGTCGTGCTGAATTGTCGTCGAGGGAACCTGCTTGCCATCGACCGCGGAGAAGTTCAGCACCGTCTTGTCGAAAACCTCCCACTCCGTGTACTGGGCGTTAGCCTCCAGAGTGAGCCAGGGGGTCACGTCGACCGCGGCGCCGAAGAGCCACTGCGCCGGGAACTGGACCTGAGTCGAAACAGGAACATCCTTGTCGAAGGGTACGAGCGCGGCAAGCCGTGCATCGAGATCCGCATAACCGGTGGGACGCTTGAAGAAAACGGCCGTGCCTTCGTAATCCTGCTTGACCTCGCCATGGTAGCTGGCGCCGATTCGAACGCACTCGTGCGGCTTGATCTGCAGACCGGCTCCGAAGGTAAGGCTGGTCTCGAAACCGTCACCAACGACCTGGACATGAGCTGCATCTTGAACACGGTTTGTATAAGGATTGAAGACAGGATACTTCCGGAAGAGCTTGACATCGCTGATGCGAAGTTCCGGTCCTGCGCCGATGTTGAGCCAGTCCGTGACCTTCACGCCGGCCTGGAGGCCGAGAGCGTACTGCCTCAGCTCGACACGGGTCGAAAGGTAGCGCCCGAGGAAGTTGTCCGGATCTTCCCATGCGGTCGAGAGTCCATAGGGGAACCACGATCCGCCAGAAATCGTGACGCGATCGCCAAGAGGCATGCTGAGGTAGAAGTTGGGCGGGAAGAAGACCATTTTCTTCTGTTCAGCGCTGTAGGTTGAACCCGGATACGGATCGGCGCCGTCGAAGGAAGAGCGCGGAACGATGAGGGTGACGCCAACCATGCCGGTCGTCTTGCGAATTTCGGCCAGCCCGGCAGGGTTATAGAACATGGCAGAACCATCGTTGATGGACGCCACGACGGCGCCGCTGAGTCCCGTTGCCTTGGCACCGGCTTCGAAAATGGCGAAGCCAGCCCCGCGAGCAGCGGATGCGGGTACGAGGACCCCTACAACCATGGAAAGTGCGGCTCCCACGCGAAGCCACCTGTGAACTTTTCTCACTCCAGCCTCCTTGTACGGTCGTGTTCGGTTACGCGACGAAAGTTCTCAACTAAAACCGGTAAACGCAGATTCTTTTCTGACCGTCCTTAGGAGTCAAGACCGCAATAGGCAAAAAGGCCTGAAAACATGCGGTTTTCAGGCCTTTCCTGGGTCAGGGCGCCAAGCCCTGGCTCCTCAGGGCGTTTTTGTGTTAACAGGAGCGCGCAAGACAGGAGCAAAGTTGCCAGCCCGCGACGCCTCACGGGCCGCCGAGGCCTCGTCGAGACGGCCGGCCGGCGTCGTGTGAGGTGCAGATTTCACGAGTTCGGGGTCGGATTCCGACTCCCTTGCGATGGCGATCATTGCATCGATGAAAGCGTCGAGTTCCTCTACTGGCTCCGATTCCGTCGGCTCAATCATGAGAGCCCCAGCCACAATGAGCGGGAATGACATCGTGGGCGGGTGGAATCCGTAATCCATGAGCCGTTTTGCGATGTCGATGTTGTGAACCCCCCTTGGCGTCTGGAGCCGGTCGGAGAAAACGGCTTCGTGGTAGCTCGGGGCGTCGTACTTGAGGTGATAGAACGGCTCGAGCTTTTTCCTGATGTAGTTGGCGTTCAGAACCGCGTTCTCCGCGACTTCGTGAATCGTGTTCCCATAAGACGAGATGTACGTCAGGGCCCGCACGAGCACACCGAAGTTGCCGTAGAAGGTACGCATCCGGCCAATCGAATCAGGCCGGTTGTCGTCGAGGAAGTAGCGCTGCCCGTCAAACTCCACGGTTGGCGCGGGCAGGAATGGCGTTAGCACGGGTCCCACGCCGACCGGGCCAGCCCCTGGCCCTCCCCCGCCGTGGGGCGTCGAGAAGGTCTTGTGCAGGTTCATGTGCATGACGTCCGCGCCCATGTCCGCAGGCCGGACTTTCCCGACAAATGCGTTGAAGTTCGCTCCGTCGAGATAGAGGTAAGCCCCCTTCGCATGAACCATCGCCGCGATCTCGAGGATCTTCTCCTCGAAGACCCCGAGAGTATTCGGCACGGTGATCATGAGGGCGGCGACATCGTCCGTGAGTTTCGCTTCCAATTCCGAAAGGTCGAGTGTTCCCCGCGCGGACGACGCCAGTTCCTTGACTTCGTAGCCCGCAAAGTGCGCAGTGGCCGGGTTCGTTCCGTGCGCGGAATCCGGAACCAGTACGTACTTTCTCGCATTCCCCGCCTTGACGTGTGCCGCGCGGATCATCAGCGCTCCAGCCAATTCCCCGTTGGCCCCGGCCGAAGGCTGCAGCGTGACCCGGGCAAATCCCGTCAATGTCTTCAGGTACTGCTCGAGCCGCCACAAAAGCTCCAGGCAACCCTGGGCGAGGTGTTCGGGCGTGTACGGGTGCACCGCGGCGAACCCTGGATAACGCGCCGTCTCCTCGTTAATGCGCGGGTTGTGCTTCATCGTGCACGACCCGAGAGGGTAGAGCGCCGTATCTATCGAAAAGTTCAGTTGCGATATCCGCGTGTAATGGCGAACGACGTCAACTTCCGAAAGCTCCACTTCCCCTTCGACCTCCGGACGGAAAGCACAACCAAAGAGTGCCCTCGGATCGACAGGCGGCACATCGAGTGCCGGCAGAAGCACGGCTTTGCGGCCCGGCGTCCGGGCGTCGAAAATGCTCCCTTCCCGCCGCCGCCTGTCCAGGTTCGCGGGGTTCACGAGTGTCCCGTGTCCTTCCATCAGCGCATCCTCCTCAGAACGGCGGCGAAGCGATCGAGGTCCTCACGCCGGTGCTGCTCGGTGACCGCGACGAGGAGAAGGTCTTGCCATGCGGTCTCCTCGGGCGCTAGACGCCTCAAGGGGACGCCCCCCAAGATCTTCTCCTTTTGAAGTTCGTGGAGAACAGCCGCCACCGGCGGCCCGCACTTCAAGGCAAACTCATTAAACGTAGCTCCCGGAAACGCCACGGCAAAAGGCCCTTCTATCTCTCGAATCAGAGTCTTCAGGTACTCCGTCTTGGCCAGGCACTGAGAGGCGACTTCCTTGATCCCGCTCTTTCCCAGGGCCGAAAGTGTCATGGTGGCGGCGAGCGCGATGAGCCCCTGGTTGGTGCAGATGTTCGAGGTCGCTTTTTCCCGCCTGATGTGCTGTTCACGCGTCGAGAGCGTCAGGCAGAACGCCGGGCGTCCCCGGCTGTCAACCGCGCGGCCCACAAGTCTCCCCGGGATCTGCCTCTTGTACGCATCGCGGCAAGCCAGGAACCCCGAAAGCGGACCGCCGAACGAGGGAGGCACCCCAAACGAGGCCGCTTCCCCGCACGCAATGTCGACACCGTACCCTCCCGGACCGCGGAGCACTCCGAGGGAGAACATCTCATTGATGGCGCCGGCTACCAGTGCCCCCTTGCCGTGGGCCGCGCTGCAAACGAGTTCCCAGTCTTCCGCGACACCCATGACGTTCGGAGACTGCACGCCCACGGCAAACACGGACGAGTCGATGGCGGCCGTCAAGGCCTCGGGGTCGGTTTGTCCCGAGGGGCCGAGGGGAACCTCGACGATGGTAAACGGGAAATTGGCGAGGTACGTTCGGAGGGCGCGCCGGTAATCCGGATGCACACCCTTTGAGACGACGACCTTGGACCGTTTCTTCGTCAGCCGCTCGGCCATGAGGACCGCTTCCACGAATGCGGAGGCGCCCTCGTACATGGAGGCGTTAGCCACATCCATTTCTGTCAGGAGCGCCATATGCGTCTGGAATTCGTAGATGGCCGTCAGCGTGCCCTGAGAGACCTCGGCCTGATACGGCGTGTAGGCCGTCAGGAACTCTCCCCGAAGCAAGAGCTGGGAAACGAAGGCCGGGGAGTGGTGGGCGTAGAGTCCAGCGCCCAGGAAGGACGTGTAATCCGAGATGGTCGCGTTTCGGGCTGCCAGAGCGCCCATTTCCCTGCGCACCTCGATTTCCGTCCGCGGAGGCGGCAAATCGAGGGGTTCTTTGAGGTAAACAGATTGCGGGACCGTCGCGAAGAGGTCGTCGACCGATGTGGCGCCGATTTCACTCAGCAAGAACTGCTGTTCGACAGGACTGCTCGGAATGTAACGCATCCGAATCCTTTCCCTAAGAAATGAGCCGCGCCTCCCCAAACACATGCGCGGAACCCGTCAACGGGACGCATTCGCGTCCTCATGGAACCGTTGACGGGGGGTTTCTCAGACGCGAGGGGTCCCAAAGGATCAGCCCTTGGACTCCTCCTCGACGAACTTCTCGTAGTCGGCCGCCGAGAGCATTCCTTCCAGCTCTCCGCCAGAAGTGAGCTTCACCTTGACGAGCCAGCCATCGCCATAGGGGTCTTCGTTCACGGCGCCGGGCTCGTCAACGAGGCCCTTGTTGATCTCGACGATTTCTCCGGCGATCGGGAGGAAAAGCTCGGAAACAGCCTTCACCGACTCAATGGTTCCAAACTCCTGGTTTGCATCGAAGATCTGGCCGGTTTCCGGGAGGTCGACAAAAACGACCTCGCCAAGTTCTTTTTGGGCATGGTCCGTGATCCCGATCGTACCGATTTCCCCCTCGACGAGGATCCACTCGTGGCTCTTCGAATAAAGGCGGTCATCCGGATACACACTCATATTTCTCTCGCTCCTGAAAACCTAATTGGAGGCCGAAAAACGCCCCCTTGTTCCATGTTCCAACCCTGAAAACCGATCTAGCCAACCGAAATCCCTCATGCCGAGGGGCGCCTGTAAAACGGAGTGGGAACGATGACAGCGGGCACGGCGCGTCCCCGCACATCGATGGACAGCCGGGTTCCAACCGCCGTGCTCCCGATGGGGACATACGCGAGTCCGATGGCCTTCCCGACCGTCGGCGTCTGGGTGCCAGACGTGACAACACCTGAACCGCCCCCTTCGACCTGAAGAGGGTACCCGTGCCGGGCGATACCGCGGCCCGTCACTTCAAACCCGGCCAGTTTCCTCGTGAGGCCCTCTGCCTTCTGCGACGCAAGCGCATCGCGCCCGGTGAACTCACCCTTCTTCATCTTGACAATCCAGCCAAGGTCCGCTTCCCATGGCGTGGTTGTGTCGTCGATGTCGTTCCCGTAAAGAGCCATCTTTGCCTCGAGCCTCAGCGTGTCCCGCGCGCCCAGTCCCGCGAGAACGATTCCGTGCGGCCGGCCGCCCGCAAGAAGGGCGTCCCAGATTCCGGGGGCGCCATCGGGTTCGCAATAAACCTCGAAGCCATCCTCACCCGTGTATCCCGTGCGGGATACGATCGAGGGAACCCCGCACACTTGGGCTTGCCGGAAATAGTAGTAGGCAATGGCCGCAAGGTCCGTATCGACAAACGGCTGCAAGATCTCTTGCGCCCGGGGACCCTGGATGGCGATCTGAGCCCATTTGCCCGATTCGTCCTCCACGGAGGCTCCGTCGATTTCCCGGGCTTTGGCCCACGCAACATCCTTTGGAGTATTGCCCGCGTTAACAACTAGCAAGAAGTCATCGGCCGCGATCCTGTAAGTAAGCAGGTCGTCGACGAACGTCCCTTTCTCGGTCAGAAACGCGGAATATTGGATGCGTCCGTCCGTCAGGGAGGAAGCATCGTTACACGTCAACATCTGAACAGCATCCAAGGCCCTCGGTCCGCGGATCCGGATTTCACCCATGTGCGACACGTCGAAAAGACCTGCGCGCGTGCGGACACCGGTGTGTTCCTCGGAAAGACCCGCGAACTGCACCGGCATTTCCCAGCCGGCGAAGTCCACGATTTTTCCACCGAGTGCCTTGTGGCGGTCGAAGAGGGGGGTTCTTCTGAGAGGGAGGCCGGAATGTTCTGTCATGGCCCTGGGGCCACGATAAGACGGCCCGCCGTCCACGTCAACCTTTGCGGGCACGGCGGAAGGCAGGCGGCGTGCCCCGGATGGCACGCCACACAAGAGCGCCGGCGCGTGCTTTTACGGAACCGGAGTCGTCACGGGAACCACTGGCGAATCTCCCGGTACCGGGGCCGGAGTAGGAATGGTGAGGCTAACCGGTGTGGGGACAACAGCCACCGGGAACGTCGGGAGAACGACCGGCGTGGGCGTGGGGACTGGAATGGCCTTTTCAGCGCTGCGCCTCATCTCCGTGATGGCGAAAATCGCCGCCGCGGCCAGGATGACGAAGGAAAGAACGAGAACCGCGACACGGATCAGGCGCTCTTTTTGAGTCTCCCCTTCCGGCTCTGGCTCGGGATCTGGCTCCGGAGGCGGCGGCGCCACCACCGGACGCGGTGCGCTCTTTGAGACCTGCGAGGGTGGCCTTCTTGGAGGGGCGGAAGGAACCGGCTCGACCCGGGCTGGCGGCGGAGCAGGAGGCTGCGGAGCGACGGGATCGGGCTCTCGCCTCTGAGGCGGCAGGGGCTTTGGGTGAGAGACGGCCACCGGTGGCTGCGGCGCCTGCACCAATTCAAGGGGCTGGGAACCGGAGGGGGCCTTGAACACCACCTGGATGGTTTCCTGATCGCCATCCGTCGCGACCATCCGCTGGCGGCGGATGCGGCTCTCGTTCAGCCCGCCCGTTCCAGCTGTCTGCGAAATACCGGCCGCGGCCCTCAGATCCTCCGCGACAAGGGCGGCATCCTGGTAACGCTGGTCCCGCTTCTTGGCGAGCATCTTCTTCAGAACGGGCGAGATTTCGGGCGGGATGTCCTTGCGGAGCTTGCACGGATCCTGCGGTTCATCATTCAGGATCTGATAGACGAGCGTCGTGAGGGTGTCAGAGGGGAAGGGACGCTTCTGGGTCAGTGCTTGGTAGAGGACGACGCCGAGAGAGAAGATGTCGCTGCGGGCGTCGACTTTCTCTCCCCTGATTTGTTCCGGAGACATGTAGGCGGGGGACCCCACCATTTGTCCGGCGGCCGTCAGTTCGGTGTCGCCGTAGACGATCTTCCCGATCCCAAAGTCGGTGACCTTGGCCACGAGAGATTCCGTGAGCAGGATGTTGGCCGGCTTGACGTCGCGGTGAATGACTCCACGTTCGTGGGCATGCGCGAGGGCATCGGCCACCTCGGCCACGACGCGAATCCGGCCATAAACATCGAGAGGCGAGCCAGCCTCGGGCAGTTTGTCGGCGAGGCTCCCGCCGGCCACGTATTCCATGGCGAGAAAGAGGTTCCCCGCGTGCTCGCCGACATCGTAAATGGTGACGATGTTGGGGTGCTGCAGCCTGCCGGAGATTTTGGCTTCTCTGAGGAACCGGGCCTTGGCTTCGGCGTGATCGAAGCCCTGACCCGAAGAGTCGAATTGAATCGTCTTGAGAGCGATGATTCGCTCGATCTGCGGATCCCGCGCGAGATAAACGATTCCCATCGCGCCCTTGCCGAGAGGACGCAGCACCTCATAACGTCCGATCTTTTCTTCGCTCACGAATACACCACTTACAGGAAGACTATTATGACTCCTTTCCTTCCGGAGGCGGATTCACGTCGATGTCGACGAGGCCCTCCTCGGTCAAGACGGTCTCTTCTCCCTCGGTAGCCTTTTTGAATCCCTCATCACGGTCGGCGAGGGCCTTTTCCGCCTCGGCGACTCGAGACGCGGGGACGGCAACCTCGATCTCGATGAGATCCTCGTTTTGCGCGGGGGTCTGGTGAAAGCTTTTGTCCATGATACGGGCGGGGATGCCCAGCGACTCGAGAAAACCCACGACGATGGCCGCTTCGGATTCGTCTCCGGCCTCCTCCACCGCAACCCATGATTCCTGTTCATCCGGAACGGATTCGGTCTCTTTTTGAAGTTCATCACCGGATTCCATGGAGCTCCTCCTTTCGACCTTTTGAAAAGCCCTCGTCTTGGGCCTCTTGTGACATCAAGTCTACGCTTGCCGTGGCGGAAAGAGGGGGCGGCAACCGCGTGCCGTCACCCTCCGGCCGGCGTGAGAACCTGCTGTAGCTGCTTGATCGCGGCGCGGCTTGCGAGCGTGACGGCTCCTGACATCAAGTTCTTGCCCTGGTACCTTCCGAGGAAGAACCCGGCGGCAAAGGCACCGAACAGGCATGGCAGCGGGTGCTTACGAACGATCTCGAGCCCGAGTTGCTTCCAGTCAGTCGTCATATCGAAGGCAAAGGCACCGCCCGCCCCGCCGACCGGCCCATCGGGAGACGCACCGTGAGGCGCCGGAGGCCGAACGTCTTCTGGATCCATTAGCCGTCTCTCCTTCGAACGAGCAGCCCGAGAACGAAGCCGGTGCACAGAGCGATGGCCACCGATTTTCCAGGGTTGTCCTTCACGTAGTCCTTGACGCCCGTCATGACATCGTCCCACTCCGTTTCGCGAAACTTCTCGCGAATCTCCGTGGCCCGAGTCCTGACGTTCCCGGCCACGTTCTCGACTTTTTCGCGAAAACGCCCCATGCGGTCCGCGGCCGCTTCCTTGGCGGCGTTGATTTTCTCGTCCACGACACGAGAGCTTTCGATCGGGTTTTCCACTTGAGCCATGGTTTTTCCCTCCTTACCTGGTTGGAGTTGACACCACGAATGTTCGCATAGTCTTCCACCACGTATCCAGTAGTGGGCTACGATCTCCATGAAAAGGAGCACCTCATGAAAGTTGGATTTCATGGAGCTGCGCGCACGGTCACCGGGTCCAAGTACCTCCTGGATACAGGGCGGTACCGGTTACTGGTCGACTGCGGGCTCTTTCAGGGAAGCTTCGAGCACCACCAGCGGAACTGGAATCCGCTGCCGTTCTCGCCGGATTCGGTCGACGACGTGCTCTTCACCCACGCACACATCGACCACACCGGCTATTTCCCGCGCCTTGTCAGGGACGGGTTCACGGGCAGGGGACTGGCTTCTCCACCAACGAAGGGCCTTCTGGGCGTTCTCCTGCCCGACTCGGGCAGCCTCCAGGAAGAGGAAGCCCGGTATGTGAACAAGAAGGGGATTTCCCGCCACAAACCAGCTCTGCCCCTCTACACGGAGTCCGACGCGGTCTCCTCGCTGCGCCGCCTGACACGAATTGACTTTGGCTCCCCCATCAACCTGCATCCTGGCCTCTCCGTCACGCTCCACCGCGCGGGCCACATCCTGGGCGCCGCATTCCTCGAAATTCACTACAAGAAGGCTGGGGGCAATCACGCCACGATCGTCTTTTCAGGTGACATGGGACGGCGCGGCATCCCGATCCTCCACGATCCCGATCCGATTCCCCCCGCTGATTACATCGTCATGGAATCAACCTACGGAGATAGATCTCATGACAAGAGCGACGTGAAGGGTCAGTTGCTCGCGGCCGTGCAAGAGGCCGTGCACGGCCGCGGTATCGTCCTGATCCCGGCATTTGCCGTCGGCCGCACCCAGGAAGTTCTCTACCACCTCTTCGAGCTTTTCGAGCAAGGCCAGCTCCCCCGGATCCCCGTTTTCGTCGACTCTCCCATGGCGAACTCCGTCATCGACATCTACTGCCGGCACCACGCCGAACACGACATCGAGATGGAGCGCCTGGAAAATCAGGGGAACGGCCCTCTCCACTCGTCCTACTTCACGCTCTGCCGCTCCCGGGAGGACTCCAAGCGCTTGAACGATCTCACCGGACCAGCCATCGTTCTTTCCGCTTCCGGAATGGCGACGGGCGGACGCATCCTCCACCACCTCGCGCACCGTCTGGGAGACTCTCGCACCACCGTGCTTTTCGTCGGCTTCCAGGCCGCGGGCACGCTGGGACGTCAGCTTGTTGATGGAGAAACCGAAGTCAAGGTTCTCGGCGAAGAAATCAAAGTCCAGGCAACGGTCAAGCAACTCCCCTCGCTTTCGGCCCACGCGGACGCCGGAGAACTGATCGACTGGCTTCGAACCGCCCCGAAACAACCCCGAGCCGTAATCTTGACTCATGGCGAACCCGAGGCACAGGAAGCCCTGGCCCAGAAGATTTCGAATGATCTCGGATGGAGTGTTCTGATTCCAAACCACGGTGACGTCCTAGACGTGTGAAGTGGCCCCTGTCGCTCCCGAGACCCCGTCTGGAAGTCGCGCGGGTCGTTCTTCTAAGAAGCTGGATCAGCTTCTGGGATGGAAGAGGCTTCGATCTGGCGGCCAGTCTTGCCTACAGTTCGCTCCTCTCGTTCGTGCCTCTGGCCGCTTCCATCACCGTTCTGGGTTCCTCGCTGATGGGCGATACCGGAACCGGGTTTTACCGGCTCATCCACTTCTTCTTGCCGGGGGTCACAGCCGGCTTTGTCGACGAGTTGCAGTCGCTCGCCGACCGGGCACAGGGAATTTCGTTCCTGACGACCATCGGATCGCTTTTCACCTCGCTGCGCATGTTCTGGATTGTGGAGAGCGCGGTGAACGCCCTCTGGGGAACCGTGCGGGAGCGGCCCTTCGTCAAGATTTTCGTCATGGCGTTTCTGGTGGTTCTCTTTGGCCCGGTGTCGCTCGGGGTTCTCAACACGGTTCTCCTCGAGGGCGGAGCATCATTCACCGAGTTCCGGGTCAGCACGGCCCTCGGTTCCGTTGCCATCATGACTCTCCTTTACCGGGCGATACCCCGGGCGTACGTCAGCTGGGGCGCGGCGTTTACTGCCGGACTCTTCTCCGCGGCTGGGCTGGGCATTCTGCGGATCTCCTTTGCGCAAGGCGTCCTCGCTCTGGCTGACGTCGACCGGATCTATGGTTCTGTCTCGGTTGCCTTCATTTTCGTTCTCGCAAACGGGTTCCTCTGGACGATTCTTCTTTTCGGAGTTTCGCTTGCCCACGCCGTTCACTTCCGAGAGGAACTCATGGCTCACGATGAACCTTTGCGGTTCACCCAGGGGCACGCGCCTCTCGACCGGGCGCTGAGAATCTTGCACCGGCTCACGGCGACCTGGATCGAGAAGCTCGGACCCGTCTCGATTCCAGACCTCATCTCCGAAACCGGCATGCCGCCAAACGAAGTGTGGGCCCGCATACAGGGCTTGATGCGGGCTGGTCTCGTCGAAAAAGTCGGGGATGACACGTACCGGCTCTCGCGGCCTCCGGAAGAGATCTCCTTGTACGCCGCCGAGAGAGCCGTTGGTTTGTCGACACCACGGGCCCTTCCAGGGGGGACCGACCAGGCCGCGGTCACTCTCAAACGCCTCTACAAGCGCGCTGACCGCGAGGAGAAATACGTGCTTCAAGGTGTCAGCCTGCGAGACCTCTACATTCCGGAAGAGAAGTCCTGGCCTTAGTAGCGACCGGGGATTTGACGAATCCGGCCCCTTCGCGGTAGGCTACCGGCCCTTGCGACGGTGGGGCCGTAGCTCAGCTGGGAGAGCGCTAGAATCGCACTCTAGAGGTCGGGAGTTCGATCCTCCTCGGCTCCACCAACTAACACCAAAAAAACTCCAACAAGATTCTTTCGCGCCTGTATCGGGCAGAGGGGTAGCCGTGCCAAAGCTGGCAAGGCCATAATTCCTGAAGAGGAGCCCACCCCATGCCCACGACGCTCGCACTTGCTCTGCTCCTTCAGACAGCGCACGCAACTCCCGCTCCGGTCAAACCTCCAGCCACTCCCACTCCCCTGGCAATCAAACCAGCGGGCCTCGCGGGCTACGCAAAGGGCAGAAAGATCAACCCAGATGCTCTCAAGGGACTCTCGACGACAAAACCGGCGGCGGGCACGCCTGGACCCCAGCCGGCCGGTCCCGGGCCGGGAGAGAAACCAGGCCCCGGCCGGGCGGAAAAGCAGAATGAGAACGAGAGGGCTCTGGAAAAGGCCTACAAGAAACTCGAGAAGTGGGTAGATCTCTCGGACAGCTCAGGCGGCTTTCCCCAGGCGGACGCCGATGCCTATGAACGTGCGAAAAATGACTATGAGGAAGCTCGAAGGGCATGCGCCGCGGATCCAGAGTGCCACTCGCCCCTCGCCGAGTCGCGACTGAAAGACCGCCTAGACCAGGCTGACGAGAAACGCTTCAGAGCCGATGCCGAGGCCCAGCTTCGCGCCGGCGGAACTTACTCCGAAGCAAACGTGGAGGCTCTCGTAAAAGCATGGCGGGAATCCCGGAAAAAATAACCCAAAAAGCCGGCACTCTCCGCATCCCGCCCATGACCGTTGGCCGCGCCAGACGGTCTCTCTTTTCTCAAAAATCCGTCCGGCTCGTCAGGAACCTCTGCCAGGAACACCAAATTACGGCCTTCATCGTCGGCGGCGCGGTTCGAGATACCTTCCTGAAACGAAAATCCAAGGATATCGACCTCATGACCGCGGCAGAGTCCGCATCCAGGCTTTGTGGGGCCCTCGAACAGGCCGTTCGCGGACGCGTCCTCGTCCTGGGCCAGCCGCCTCGCAGAATCTTCAGGGTGATCAACGATGGTCCCGAATTGGATGTCTGGGAAATACCCGGCCCCGTCGAGGCTGACCTCCTCCGACGCGACTTCACCGTGAACGCCCTCTCTTTTCGCCTTCCAGACGGACGTTTTCAAGCCCCTGAGTCCGCTCTCGAGGACATCTCCCTCGGCTGGTTGCGGCTTCCACGTCCCGGTGTTCTCCTGGAGGATCCATTACGCGTCTTACGCGCCGCGCGATTCTTGATTCAGCTCCCGCGTTTCCGCGTCCACCCCTCGGCACTTCCAGAGATCAGGGCTGCGAGCCTGCGCCTTCTTTCAACGGCCCCGGAACGGCGCCTGACGGAACTGGATCACATCTTCTCGGCAACACTCGAGAAGACCGTCCACGCTCTTCGAAATCTGGAAAGCTGGGGCGCCCTTGCCTGTCTCTTGCCAGAGACCACTGGAGAAGAAAGAGCGAAAGGACTGCGGCTCCTGGCTCGAACCGCCTCGCCGCTTCCCTCGTTTCGCAGACTTCTCTTGCTCTGGCCTCTTGGACTGGAACGCGCTCTTTCCCACATGGAGTCCTTCATGGTTCCGGCAAGAGAGATACAACTCCTCCGTTCCCTCGACCGGATGAGCCGCTTTCGCCCCGAGGGGACCTCGGAAAAAGAGAAGGCCGTGAGACTCTTGCGGGCCGCGAGACCTTTCATCCCCGAAACACTCGAATTCCTCAGACTGACCTTGCGCCGTCAGCTCCAACACACCGTTTCAGAAGGCCTCAGACTTTCAAAACCCAGCCGCCGCCTGGAGAGACTTCTCTCCCCAAAACGGCCTTTCACCGTCGAAAGAATCAAACAGTTGACCAATCTCGAAGACGGCCCCCGCCTTGGCTTGACTCTCGCGGAACTCGATGTCTTTCTGGCGAGTACGAACCGAAAAGGCCAAAGAGCCATAACAGAGTACCTGAAGAAGTTCCGGCGTTGACCCTGAACCCCGGCGATGCTACCTTGCGAGAAGCTTTCATGGGAGAAGAGAGAAGACAATGGCGATGGATTTGACCGAACTCCTGAAGTTCGTCACCAAGAAGGAAGCTTCGGACCTCCATCTCAAACCCGGGAGGCCCCCCCTCCTCAGGGTCAGCGGACGGCTCGTCCCCCTGAAAACGGATCCCCTCCAGCCGAAAGACATGGAAGACATGGTTCTTCCGATCCTTTCAGCCATGCAGCGAGAAAAGCTGATGACCAACTACGCTGTCGACATCGGTTATGGCGTACCGGGGGTGGCCCGTTTTCGTGGCAACATCTTTCTTCAGCGCGGCAGCTGGACCGCAGTGTTCCGCCGCATTCCTTTTCAAATACCCAACATTTCCGACCTGAATCTCCCGGACGTCATCTCGACGTTCATGGACCTTCCAAACGGCCTCGTCCTGGTCACGGGCCCCACTGGCTCCGGGAAATCGACCACCCTGGCCTCGGTCATGCGCGGGATAACGGAGCGGCACCCTCTCCACATCGTCACCATCGAGGACCCGATCGAGTATCTCTTCCAGGACAACCTTGCCTCTGTGTGTCAGCGAGAAGTCGGAACGGACACCATCTCGTTCGAAGAGGCTCTCAGAAACTCGCTGCGGCAGGACCCGGACGTCATCATGGTCGGCGAAATGCGCGACTGGGAGACCATGTCAACGGCCATCACAGCCGCGGAAACGGGCCACCTCGTTTTTTCGACCCTCCACACGAATAACGCGGCGCAGACCATCGACCGCATCATGGACTCTTGCCCGCCATCCATGTCCAACCAAGTCAGACGCCAGGTGGCCCTCGTCTTGCGCGGCATTGTCTCGATGTCTCTCGTGGAGCGGCTGGACGGCAAGGGGCAGATCCCCGTCGTCGAGATCCTCATCAACTCACCCAAGATCGCCAAGCTCATCGAGACGGGTGAGACCAAGGAAATTCTCGAGGAGATGGAGACGTCTGTCGGCTACTACAAAATGCAGTCGATAAACCAGTCTCTCGTGGCCCTTCTCGTCAACGGCGCCATCACCATCGAAAAAGCGATGGCGATGACATCCGACCCTGAAGATCTCTCTCTCAAACTTCGCAAACTGTTCCCCGAAATCGAAGAAAAGCTCCGAGGAGGCATGATGGCTCCGTCGCTCAACGACTTCTCCGCGATCACCGAACTGATGGACGTCAAGAAACTCTACGAGGAACAGGAAGAGAAGTGGCGGCTGCGCCTTCAAGAGAAGGACGAGATCATCGGGGCCCTCGAGCACGAAATTCACGAACGCGATCGCCAGGTGGAAAACCGGACCGCGCAGACGGCCGAAGCTGAAGGCGAAATCCAGAGGATGCGGTCGGAAAACGAACGTATCAAACAGGAAGCCTCGGCACGTATCGCGCAACTCAACGACCGCATTCGCGAACTGAACCAGCGGTTGATGGGAGGGGCGGCAGCCCCCTCTGCACCGCAAGTCCCCCCGCCACAGTCAGGGTTCTTCAAGCGCTGAAGGAAACACCAGGTACTCCCGGGTTTAGATAATGAAATCGGAGCGGGTACGGCGCCTGGTCAAGTGGGCGTTGCCGCTCCTTTTGATTCTTCTTCTTGGAGCCCTCGCTCTCTTCTTTCGGGCCGGCCGCATCCTCTCTCTCCGGCTGACGCCCGAGTTCCGAGACCAGAACCGGAATTACTCGCTCTCCTTTCGGCCCTTCACCGCACTCAAATCGTCATCGGCCATCTGGGGAGATGCCTCAGTCTCGGCCTTGGCACCTCATGAAGAAAACCTCGTCTTCGCTGGCGGGAACGGACTCGGCATCCTCTCTCATGCAACGGCTGATCCTCGAATGCTCGGACCGCACGATGGCTTCCCCAGCCTGAGAGTCTCGGCTGCGGCCTCCTGGCGCTCGGACTTGGTCTTCGCCTTCGAGGCTGGCGGCTGGGGACGCCTCACGGGCACCCACCTTGAAGAAGCCTCCACGAGCGCGGGGCCTCTACAGGTTCGGACCTTCCTTGAAACCGAAGCCGGGGAACTTCTGATAGGGGCCAAACAAGGCCTTTTCCGCTCTTCATTCGGCAGCCAGCAGCTCGAGGTTCTTTCCCGGCATCCCGTTCGCGCCCTCGCGCTCGTGCCAGGCGGCGAGATTCTCCTGGGAGGAGAGAAAGGTCTCTGGCTCGTCAACCCGGCCGAAAGCGTCCCGCGCGAGGTCAACAGCCCGGATCCGTGGATCGACGCGGTGGGTGTCGCCGCCGGCACCATCTGGGCGTCGACCGCCCGCGGCATCGCCCGCGGCCCGCTCAATACCGATTCCCCACACCTGGACCTCCACCCCCAGGCCAACACACTCTCTTCGGGCGTCGTGTGGGAGTCCGGGTGGATCACCCCGAGAGAACCGGGAAAACCTGGAGTGGTGGCGCTCTTCAGAGACGGCAAGGTTCGTGAGTTCTCCACGCCAGAACCCTTTCAGAAGCTCTTTGCCGCCGGGAGCACTCTGTTCGCCTCCGGAGCATCGGGAATCTTCCGAAGGCAGCCAGGCGAGGGCTGGGAACTCATCGCCAGACAGCCTCCACGAACGCTCCCCCACCCGCACGTCAACGCGATCGGTGCTCTCGAAAACAGCCTCTTGCTCGGGTTCTTCGACGGCGGGCTCATCAAGCTCGACCCGAAAAGCGGAAGGATCTCGCAATTCAATGGTCCCTGGGGCGTAAATGCGATCCTGAACGCTGGCGGCGCGGCCTATGCGGCGACGTTGCGGGGAGCGTTCCGGATCCAGGGCACATCTGCCGAGCCCATCGAGGGGGCGGGAGCCGCTTTTTCAGCGGCACTCACCAGCAGCGGTGTCGCGATCGGCTATGGTCAGGGCGTCCTGCTCCCAGGACGCGGCCTTCTCTCGGCGTTCCACGGGCTTCCGGGCAACCAGGCCTACGCTCTCGCCTCTTCGTCCGTCCCCTCTCGCCTCTGGGTCGGTACGCCAACCGGGCTGGGCCGGATCGACAACCAGAAGGTCACTCTCAGGGTCGCCCGCGGCGAAGGGAAGCTGCCCCACCCCTGGGTGACAGCCCTTGCGGAAACCAGCTCGGGGCTCTTCATCGCGACTTACGGCGGTGGCGTCGCCCGGCTTTCAGACACCGGCACGTCCCAGCAGTGGGAGACCTTCACCGAAACCGGCGGACTGCGCATCAATGCCGGGGCCCTCCTCATCGACGGCGAGGGCCGGATCATCATAGGAACTCAGGGCCAGGGGCTCTGGGCTTCAGAAGCGTCGCCGGTCCACTTCAGAAGACTTAGAATTCCCCTGCCCTCTCAAAATGTCTTTAGCCTGGCTCTTTATCCCTTCGAGCAGCCGGATGTCCTCCTGGCCGGCACGGATGAAGGTCTTTTGCAGCTTCCCCTTTCAGAATTCGCCGCTCTCTTGCGGGAGACTCCATGAAAGCACGCATCCTCACGCTGTTTTTTCTCGCGTCGGTCTTTCCGGCCGGCGCGCAGACAGGGCTTCTGGTCCCGGCCTCGACCGGAAACCCTGACCCGAAGATCCTCTCGCTTCGAGAGATGTCCGTCGATGCTGGCATCGCGCGGGGATTTGTCCGGATCAACGTCCGGCAGGTCTACGAGAACCACACGGCGGCCGTTCAGGAAGGGATCTGGCGCTTCCAGCTGCCGCCCTCCGGCCTCGTGGGAGATTTCGCGGTCTGGGACGGCCTGACACGAATTCCAGGCGTCATTCTCGAGAAGCGCCGGGCCCGGGCGATCTACCGGGAGCTGACCGTCCAGCGAATCGACCCCGGACTTCTCCAGCAAGGAGAAGAAGAAGACCGCGAGCCGGGTGCCTCGGGCCGGCCGGCAGACCGGCCTTCGGGCGGAGCTGCTTTCTCCGTGCGCGTGGCTCCGATTCCTGCCCTCGGGACCAAACGCCTCGAGATGCAGTACCAGTACGAGGTTCCCTGGGTGGACGGCATTGGCGAGTTCCGCTTCCCGCTCAAACCGCGCGACGGAGAAGGACAGGTTGCCGGCTCGCTCGAGATCCGCGTGGTCCTCCTCGATGGCGAGTTCACCTCGATGCCCAAAGGCAGTCTCGATCTGAAGCGGAAGGGCCAGGAATTCACCTTTTCGCAGAAGAACGTCAAGCTCGACCGGGACGCCATCGTGAGATTCAAGCCAAAGTCCCCGGCGCCGCTCACCCTCACGGCGTTCCGAAACCCGGCAGGCAGCCTTCCAGACGGCCTGGCACTGGCCCCGTGGGAACGCCCGTCGGATGTACCGCCAGAAAAGGACGGCTTCTTCCTCCTCGAGTACTTCCCCCCTGCCGCAAGGAAGAAACCCCAGATGGCTGAAGAGAAGAAACCGCAGCGGCCCCCGGTTTCCGTTGTCTTTCTTTTCGATACGTCTCTCTCTCACCGCTTCAGCGGTCTCGAAGCGGGCTACCGGGAACTGGTTTCTCTCCTAGATGAGCTGAGCCCCTCTGACCGCTTTGCGGTCGTGCCGTTCGACCTCGAACCCTACGCATCCCCCCTCACGAGCGCCACGAGTGATGCGGTAAAGGCTGCCCTGTCGACCCTGCGCTCTCGAACGCTGAATCCCGGCACGAATTATGAGAAGGCCATCAAGTCGGCCGCAGGCCTTCTTGCCGGAACCCCAGCCGGAAGAATCGTTCTGATCACGGACGGCGCCAGTCCGGCCGGGGGCATGGGCAAAGCCGCCGGCAACATCCCAGTCTTCTCCGTCTTGACCGGGGAGGAACGCCGCGAGGGGATCGTCCTGGCTTCTCTACACGTGCTCCATCTAGAAGCCGCGAGCGAAGCCAACGAGACGCTCTTCATCCGCGAACTTTTTGCCTCCAGGGCGGCCGGAAACCCCTCGAATGCAAAAACGGTCAAAGAGGGACAGCCGGTTGCCGCTACGGGCGGAGACCCCAAACTGCGAGACGTCTACCCCGTTCTCGTGCAGCCACCGGCCAGCGGTTCGCTTTCAGGCTGGGTCGGGAGGTACACCGCTCCTGCCGCGAACGTCACGGTCTCGCTCAAGGATTTCCCCGATCAAAAGACAACCGCTTCCTTCCCGGAAACAGCGCTGGAGGCGCGAGACCTTCCCAGGCGGTGGGCGCGCGCCCGCGTCGACTTCCTCCTCGCCTTGATCGAGACGGAGGGGGAGAAACGAGAGTGGGTGGAAGAAATCATCGAACTCTCGCGCCGGTACAAGTTCGTCACGCCTTACACGGCGTTTCTCGCGGCTCCCAGATCGCTCTTGCGGCCCCGCCGCATCCAGCCCGGGGACCCGGTCATTCGCGTGGAGGCTGATCCCGGGATCATTTCGGCCACGGCACTCTTACCTTTCGGCAAATCCGTGACACTTGTGAGACGGCCAAAGTCCAACCTCTGGGAAGGGCGCTTCCTCGTTCCAGATGGGCTGGCGGACGGTCCGATGAACGTCCGGCTCATCCTGAGTGATGTTTCCGGGAAATCGATCGTCGAGAACAAAACGGTCGTTATCGATGGAACCCCGCCCGCGATCAAGCCGGAACTTCCGGAACCGCTCACGCCTGGCCGCGCGTCCCTGGTTGCGGCACGCGCCGATTCCGATGCCATCTTTCTCTCCGCGCGGCTCGGGGATGGCCCGCCGGTCCCGCTCAGGTGGAATCCAGCCACGAAGAGGTCGGAAGGCCTGATTCGCGTCCCGTCCGGAACGAGGGGCCCATCGAGCGTCTTTTTTGAAGCCGCGGATGCCGCGGGCAACCACGGCTTTGCGCGCACGGGAGTGGAGGTCTACTAATGAGAACTCCCCGTCTACGCCTGGCTCTCCTTTCTTCTGCAGTAGCTCTCACGGTCTTTGCTTCGCACCCGCGGGCTGCCGCCAAGATCGCCTCGGTGTACGTCCCGTTCGAGGACTTGACCGATGCGGACATTCTGACGCCCGTCCTGAGGAAATCGGCTCGCGTCGATGGACGGCTCGTCTTCTACCCGGCCCCCACGAAAGAAGCAGATACCGAACTCGCCCGGCGCGCCGCCGGACCGCCATCAGAACTCGCGACTCAGCTTGCCGCGAGGCACCTGGCCGAAACGCGGCGCCAGCTGGGAGACATGGAAGGAGCCAAGGAGGCTCTTTCGAAATGGGCCAGCAGCCCCGAATCTGATCAGGCTGCCCGCTGGGAAAAGGCCGCTTCCTGGGGGATTGAGTACGGCGAACCCGCGTTCGCTTTTCAGGCTGCCGCAAAGGCTCTGGGAACCGAAGGCCTGTCCGAGGATTCGCGGCGCTCGCTGGCGACCGAACGCATCGGCTGGGCAAAGACCCACCCGGAGGCAGCCAGCCAGAGCCAGATGCTGGCAGAGCGCGCTTCCCTCTTTCCGGCAGATGCGGCCTACACGGAAGAGTGGATAAAGTTCTTGCTAAAGGAAGGAAAAACAAAAGAAGCAGAAGAGGCCCTGAGAAAGGCCGCAGGCTTTCCGGAAGAACGGCGGGTGCTCAGTCTGGCCGCGCTCAAGATACGGCGGGGTGATCGCGAGGGAGCCCAGAAGGTGCTCGAGGAAGCCATCTCGCCCGTGAAGGTTCCCCTGTCGAGTGAGTTAACACGCTCGTTCGCGAATGCAACCTTCGCGGCAACACCCTCAAAACCAGATTCCTGGCGCGGTGACCTCGAGAAGCGTCTTGACACAAGGACGCTTGTTCTGCTTTTCAGTTACTTCCAGGGGAAGGAACGCGGAGACCTGGCCCGGCAGCTCCTGCAGCAGGTTGAACTCCGGCACGAGTCACGGTTCAACCGTGAGTCCGCGGTCTTGATGAGCCGCCTCTGGGAGGCCATCGATGCCATTCCCGAGGCGTTTAGAAGCAGGCTTATGGGGTCAAAGGGCGCCTCTGAAAAAGAGCAACAAGACGATCTGGCGGCACTTTCGGCGCTCGCCCTTCGCGCGGGTTCCCGCCCCCTTCCCTGGGGCCTTTACAACGACGAGGCCTATAAATGGGCGTCCCGGATCGACGTCACTCCTGGGTTTTTCACCGGCGGCCTCTCGTTCCTCCTCACCGGGTGGAGCGGGAAGGAGGCTCTCGCCGAGCTGGAAGCGAGGCGGCTTCCCGAAAGGACCTTCCGCACGGCCCGCCTGTTGATTCAAGAACTCGAAAAACGGGCCCCGGGCCACCCGAGCCTCCCCGGTCTGTACACGCGCATCATGGAGCGCCACGTCCAGCGGGGAGAGGGAACTGAAGCGATGGCGCTTCTTCCGAAGGCAGACAGGGGTTCCGACGCCGAACGGGCCGAGGCCCGCCGGATCGCCCTCCTCGCCGCGCGGCAGACCAAGGCAACTGTCGAAACCGAGGCCAGTCTCTTCAAGGAACGGTTGCGCTTCCTCGCGGCCGATGGCTCGAACCCGGAATTCGGGGGCAGCCGGCATAACTCGAGCGAATACGAAGACTCCGAGTGGAACGGCTCGGAAGGCGCCGAGGACTCGCCGGATTCCACAGGCTCCATTTCTCTTTCCGCACAACGGGAACAGACCTCGTCATACGAACCCGTTTTGAAAGAGGCCATCAGCCGCCTCTCGGCGCGAGACAAATCAAACCGGACATCGCTCACCCTTCTGCTGGGCGAACTGGACCGCTTGCCCCGGGCCGAGAGCCTCTTTATTTACGGCGCCAACCAGATCGAGAAATGGAACCTCGATGCCGATCTCGAGAGCCGCTACCGGACCGCTTTGGCCGCATTCCAGGGGGACGACTGGTGGAAACGCCTCTTCCGCTGGTACGCAAAGTACAAACGTGGACAAGAGCAGCGCTCTCTCGCCGATGATGTGGTCTCCCGCTTCCGCGCAAGCCAGATCTACAACAAGATTCCTGGCGAGAGCGTGGGGAATATCCCGCTCGAGGGACAGCCAAATCCCTTCGTTTTCATCAGCGATTACGTCCGGCTAAGGGCCCTCGAGCGTTTTCCAGCCTCGCCCAGGGTATTGCAAGAGGCGGAGAGCCACCTCATTACACGGACGGCTTATAACGGTTTTTCCGTTTCTGAAAAGAACGCCCGAAAAGGCCGGATCGTCATCGAGGACACGCTTCTCCAGGCCCGTCGTGATGCCGTCCTATTTGTGGACGCCAAACGCCGGGAGTGGTTCATCAATCAGCTCGTCAAGGAAAACCGGCTCGAACCCTTCCTGCGTGCCATGGAAGCCCAGCCAGAGAAGTCACCAGTGGAACTAAGACTTCTTCTGGATGGCTGGAACCGGCTTTCGAAGTTCGAGCACTCCGTTTCCTACGCGAGCACCCTGGCTGAACTCTACCCGGCCAGCACCACCTGTGCCTCGGAAGCAGTGACTCTTTACCGGTCGCTCTCGGGAATCAACCCGAGAATGGCCGAGAACGTCCTGCCGATTGTGAAACGAACGGCCTCTGCCCGCGAGGACGCGAGTGGTCTCTTCACGAACGCGGGCGAGATGTGGCAGGACCTGGAAAAGCCTGTTTTGGCCCGGGAGGCCTTCGAGAGCATCCTCGCGGCAAACCCGAGGAGCCCCGAGACGATTCTGGAAGTCTCAACAATCTACTGGGATTACGGCCGGCTCGACGAGTCGCTCAAGACGCTCGAGGATGGACGCAAACGGCTCAACCGTCCAAAGATGCACTCTTTCGAGGCTGGCGTGCTGCGCGAGGAACTGAAGGACATCAACCGCGCCATCACCGAATACCTCAACGGAATTGGCGGCGAGTCTCGCGAGGACCAGTCCGAGTGGTACGCAGCCGACTACAAATCGCTTCGCCGCCTTTCGCAGCTCATGGCGCGGCCACGCGTCCTGAACGCACTGGACCAGCGCATCAAGGCACTCACACCGGGAAACAAGGAGAGCGAGGCCCAGTTGCTCCCGCTTCTCCACCTCCTCAGCCTGACCCCTGAAGAAGCAGACCCCTGGGATGACTGGATCGATCTGCCCAGTGACCCCGTGGGACGGGAACAGAAGGCAGCAGCCCGCACCGGGGCCAGACCCCGCGAAGAACGGGGCATCGTCCAAATTGGCTCGCTCCTCGCCGCCAGAACGTTCGAGATGATCCCGGCGGCCACGAGTCCCCCATTCTTGAAAGCTATCCGTGCCAACCAGGATCCCCTCCTGGACGCTCGCTGGAACAAGGATCCTGGCAGGAAAATCGATCTCGAAAGCCTCCTCATGGAACGAGAAGCCGCTTTGATGCCGTCCGAGGAGGGACGCATCGAAAAGGAAACGGCCCGGATCCGGTATCTCATCGAGAACGGCCGTCCCGCGCCAGCGCGCGAGGCAGCCACAAGGCTCGGTTCTCGCGTTCAGGCACTGCCAGAGGGAGCTGCCAAACTCAGAAGTCTCGCGACACTCGCCCGCCTTTCCGAAGAAACGGGGGGAACGCCCGCGGAGGAATTCAAGAAGCTCACGGACCGTTATCCCTGGTCACTTGGGCTTCTCGAGGACCGTCTCGAGTTCTGTTTCCGGACAGGCCGCGACGCGGAGGGGCTAGACCTTCTGGAGAAGACCGCCGCCACGGCAGCCGAAGGGCACAAGCAGCAGCTCACTCAGCGGCTGGTCAAAGAGTCGCTCGATCGCAACGAACTGGCACGCGGCAAGCGGGTGCTCAACTCGCTTCTCGCCATGAAGCTCGAGCCTCCGCTGCGCATTTCCGCCGCCGCCCTTCTCGCACGGCTCTCGTACCGTGAGAACCCCGCATTCAATCCGGTCGCGTTCGCAAAAGTGGAGGCGGAGAAGCTGCCCGAGGATGTTCGGCCCGATCTGTGGGCAGCCATGGCCAGAGCCTCGAGCGAGGAGAGCAAAGGCAAGGGAAGCGTCGATCTCTGGATCGAGGCCATCAACCGGCGCACGAGCCGGGAATGGCTGACCGAGGCCAGCCAAACCGCAACCCAGTTCCATCTCGATCCGGTCCTGTTGAAGTTCTTTACCGCACAGCGCGAACGGAGTCCGCGGGACGTTCGCTGGGCCGTCGCCGTCCGGGAACTCAAGGCCCAGGCTGGTGACTTGAACGGAGCGATTGCCGCAGCCCGGGACGTTTGTGTCGTGGTTCCCGAAAAAGAAATCTACTGGAAGGAAGCCGTCACTCTCTTCGAGCGGGCCGGCCAATTCTCGGAGGCTGCGGCATTCCTCGACGGCTGGGCGTCTTCTCGCCGTGGTGACGAGGGGGTCGCCTCCTGGCGAGCCGCGCTTCTCGTCAAGGCTGGACAACCACAGAAAGCCATGGAGATCGAACGTGCCGCCCTGGCCGCTTTCCGTAAGGAAGCTCTACAGAACCGCTCGCCCGATGACGTTTCCGCGGAGGCAGCCGAGCGGACCGCGCGCATCGCGCGGCGATTCCTGGCCCTCAACCGCCCCAGGGAGGCGTGGGCCTTTGCTTTTCCCGAAGGCAAGTTCTCTCGCGCCACAGAGATTCCGCTCTCCTTCAGCGAGCGGACCGAGATGGCGCTTCGGTCTGGCAACTTCATGACGTACTTCAAGGCGAGCGAGAGGCTGCCTGATTTCCTCCTGGAGGCTGCGGACCCCATTCAGCGTCTGGCCAAACCTGAAGACCTCTCGGCCCTGCAGGAGTACCTGATCTCGGAGATCTTCCCGCCTGGCCGTCTACCCAGCGAGGAGGCCCTCCGGCGCACTCATTCCTTTGCCCAGGACGCCGGCCTCTACCGGTTCCACGAGGCACTCACCCGCGGGCTGCTCGCTTTCCGCCCGGGGATCTGGCCCAAGGACCCACCCATCGCATTCGTCCACAGAATCTACCCTGTCGAGGGCGACCCTCTCAAGTTCATCACTAAGGGTTTTGAAGCAACCTGGATCAACTACCTGGTAGAACGGGACGAGGCTGCGGCCCTCACCCCCATCGTCCTTGCACAGGCTTCTCAGCTCGACACGGCAATGGGAGAGATCCCAGCTTCACAGTGGCTCTCGACGGAGGCGATTGCCCTCGTGGCAAGCGACCCGGCCCAGACCGCCTTGCGGCAAAAGATTGCCTCCTGGCTCAGCACGAAGGAGTCCTGGGCCCGGGTTTCCAGGGGTATGAAGGGCCGCATCAACCCCGTCCTCCTTGCCGCTGTCGTTGACGAAAAAGCACGAAACGAGTGGCTGCGGTGGTGGCTGGCACCTCAGATAGGCCTCGACCCGGTCCTCACCGCCCGGCGTGACGCGGAGATCCGCATCGGGTCGAGCCTGAACGCCCTTCTGGAAGGGAAGCCAGGTTCGCTGACCAGCGCGGACATCGTTCGCCTCCGGGGACCCCGGAGCGTGGGAGACGTCCTGGGCGCCGATAAGTCCTGGACATTTACCGAGTTCCTCCCTCGCCCGGTGGACCAGGGAGATGATTCGATCGCCGGCACCGGAACCGATGCTGGGCGCCTTCCAGGAAGGCTCTGGGGAGCGCGCCCGGGAGAAGCGTGGTTCGTGCTGGAGTCGATTTGCCGCTTCCGGGAAAAAGACCCGCTGGCCCCGTACGTCCCGCTCGAGGCCTCCCCGCGCGGAGGGGAATCAGACAGAACGCTCCTCGCGGTGCGCGCTGCCGAGGGACTCTCGAACCTGCCGCTGGCTCTTTCACTTGATGAGACCTACTTCGGCGACCTCGCCAAGGCTGATCGCCTGCGGCGCCGGATCCGGCTCATGATCAAGGCTGGCGGCCCGGAAGAGAAACCAGCGGCCTTGGGCCTTTTCAAGAACGAGATTGTCAGACAACAGGGCAAGGCATCGGAACAGCTTTTCAGGGAGTGGACGCGCATCGCAACGGACCTCGCGTTAACTCCACCACTGGAGCTTCTCGACGGGACAAAACCCGTCTTTGCTGGCCTGCTTGCCTATCTCTATGACTCTCTTGGGCCAAACCGGTGCCGCGACCTGAAACCCACAAGTCTCATGGACTTCCGGGCGGCCCTCGCGAGCCGCTGGAGCGGCCACCAAAATCAGCTGACAAAGGAAGAACTGGAAGAGTACTTGAACGAACTCTGGCTTCTGGGAGCAGCGCCCTTCCCCGGCCGGGCGGCGATGCGGCTCGAGGGGATGAGTCAGGAGGCCACCGCATTCCTCGCACGCGTGGAGACCCCGTCACGAAAGGAAGCCCTCGCGGCCGTTCGCGCCTTGCCAGACACGCGGCTCCTCTCGGCGTTTGTTGATCGCACGCGCGACCGGCACGAGGAATCTCAATACCTCCTCTTGCGCGGAGAACTGGCTTCCGGAGCCACCGGCGCCGCCCTCTCCCGGATCAAGAAGCTCACGGACGAGGGGTCAGCCGGGGCCCTCAGGCTCAAGCCCATGCAACTGTCACCACAACCCGGCCCGGAAGAAGGCGTGGAAGAGCCCGGCGAGGAACGGGCCCCCGTCGAGGAAGCCGGGACTTGGGCATCGTCTTCTCGCCTCAGGACCATCCTCAAGATCGTGAGATCTTCGAAAAACCAGGCGGCCATCGACCAGACTCAGGAGCTTTTCAGGGGAATCATCAAGAAGCGGCTCGAAGGCAGCTGGATTTCTGCTGAAACGTGGACTCTGGCGGTTGATCTCTCAACGAATCAGGCTGAACTCGACCCGGTCCTGGAGCTTCTCGAGCGGTCATGGGTTCGACGTGACTATTTCTCCGAGCAGGACAAGGCGGCGATCGTGAAAGCTCTCGCGCCTCGCGGCGACGCGGCGGCCCGGCGCTGGTTCTTGCGGATGGACGAGGCGAAGAACATCGATTCCGCAACCACACGGGCGGCTCTCCTCGTCTTGATGAAGCGAAACGACGAGGCGGCCTCCGAGTGGACAAACGCCCGAGAACGGCTGGCCCTCGATCGTTCGGAAGACCTGAGGGCCTTCGATTCCTGGCGGCGGCTCGCCGTCTCGAAAACTCCTCCTGTAGCTCCCAGTCTCTGGCAGAAAGCCGCGGCATTCTGGAAACGCCCGGCGGCCGGTTTTGACCCCGACTGGGGGGAGACGTTCAAAACCCATCTTTCCAAGTTCCCCTACGACAAGCTCTCCGCCCGCAACGTGCTGCGCAGCCTGGCCCCCGCGAGGGAAGCGTGGGTTGCCCCCGCCGTGGCGGCACTCGACAACTCACAGGATGTCGCTTCCTGGAGGATGGCGCGTTTTGAGGCGCAACGCTCCGCGAAATCGGCCCGATCCCTCCTCCCTTCGCTGACGGTCGATGCGGCTTCTCTCAGAGCCCGGAACTTCCCCCGTTCGGAAATAGAAGGGTTGCTTGTGACCCTGGCAAAAACAGGAGCCGAAACAGGAGCCGAGAGCCTCACATCCAGGGCCCTCACGGAACTCGAAACGCTCAAACCCGCGGCGGCGGCGGCACTCAGACCGGAACTCGCCGAGATCAAGGCAAAATTTCTGCCTCCTCCCGCAGTCTTCGTCGAGCGGAACGGAACCCCCACGGCTCTTCGGCCGCGTGACCTGACATGGGCCTCGTTTGCCCGCGTTCTCAATGCGGAGAAAGTTCCATGAACGCTAAAAGAACCCTGGCCGCAACTTTTGCCGCCGTGATGATGTCGACAGCCGCCGGGACCGCTGTAGCACAGCCAGCTGTCGCACAGCCAGCTGCGGCACAGCCAGCTGCACCCTCTTTGTCCCCGCAGAAACTCCCGCTCCCCGATGCTCCTGTCATTTTGCTCATCGAGGACGTCCCGGCATTCGACAAGGCGCTTCAAGGTGGAATCCGAAAGATGCTGAGCGGGGATATCCCGGAGGGCGATCCGGCCGCGGCAGCCTGGCGCCGGACCCGGATTGGCGGGAAACTCTCGGCCCAGTGGGAACTCTTTGGTGAAGACCTGCCTCTGACGTGGAAAGAGATCTCCTCCTTGAGACCATCTGCCCTGGGGCTGGCCATCCTCTCCGCCGGTGATCTCGAAGCCGTACTCGTCATTCGAACGGCCCTGGCGCAGCTGCCTGTGAAGCTAAAAACGGGAACTCAGAAGACGCACAAGGGCATTGCTTACCAGCTGGTGACGCGCGGGGCAGGAGACGAGCGGCTGCTAGACCGGCGCATGGGACTCGCGTGGGCAAGAAATGGCGGTCACCTGTTCCTGGCAACGAGCGAGAGGGCTCTCGTGAAAGCTCTCGAAGAGAGCCTTTCCGGAGGCGGATTCACCGGGTTGGCGGACGGATTCGCCCAGATCCGGCTGGACCTCGACTCCCTTCGAAAAGACCTCTATTTCCGCCGCGAGTTCCTCTTTGACGAGGGGATCAAGGGAAAAGAACAGGGGATCTTGCTGGCCGCGCTCAGGGTCGAGGGCGGCGACCTCGTGGAAGTTCGACAGGGGACAGGCGAGACCCGCGGCGGGGCCGCGAACTGGCCCGTGAAAGGACGCGTGAAAGCTGCCGGCTGGGAGACGGATGCCTGGCGTCTCTTCCCGTCTTTGCGCCGGGGCATTCTCGAACCCGTGACAGCCCCTCTCGAAAAACCGGTTCCGGGGCTCAAGCCGGTGCCAGGCACCCTGACATCGGGGGAAGACCATTACCTGGTGGATGTCACCCGCCCCATCTCGATCTCCTCCGATGCCTCGGGCGAGGGGGAACTGCCAGAGTGGAACCAGTTTCTGGGTCCCATCGCGGCTCGAGGGTGGGGGTGGGAGCTGACCATGGATGGCTACCCTCGCATTGTCCTCAAACTGACGAAGGATGAAGAGAAGCGCTTTCTGGAACTCTGCCGCCTCACTCTCACCCGCAGAACGGGAACGGGACCCGCCGAAGAACCCGGGACGATGAGCGCCGGGCCTCGCCTGCCCGTCATTTCGTACAAGCGAGTGGGCGACTGGTTCTGGGTGGGCCAGCGTCCGGAAGATTTGTCTTCCGCCCCCTCTCTCCAGACCCCGGCGGGACTCGTTCGCTGGGGCTACGCGGATGTTTCGGATGTCTCCCACGAGAAACGAGCGTGGGGGAAGGCGGAAGGGGCCTTTTCCACGGAAGAAACCCGTCCGTTTTCCGATCGGATTCTCGGGCTCCTGACGTGGACATCTTCCCTGCGCACAATCTCTTCAGAGCGCGTGCGCAACGGCGAGCGGTTCACCGAAAGGGTGGTGTTCACGAGGGCCACGGAACAGCCAGCCCCCAAGGTCTCGCCTTCCGCCAAGGCTCCGCCGAAGAAAAAGGTCTGATGCGGACAATCCTCCTGGCCCTGGCTCTTGCCGGGGCCTTTTTTATCACTGCTGCTCCTTCGGGCGACTCCTCAGTGTGGCGCATGAGAGGGCACGACATCTCGCCCGCGGAGGGTTCCGAGACTCCGGCTCCAGTCGGCTCCCTTCAGAAGCTCTGGGTGCTGCGCGCCTGGGCGGAGGAACACCCCGAAGACACGCCCTTGCCTGTCCACGTCTGCGCGGGCGGAGCTTCGTGCTGGTTCCCCGCCGGGCACGGCCGGCTCTCTCTGCGGCGCGCCGTGTCGGTCTCGTGCAATTCGTACTTCAGGTCCCTCGCCGGAGCAGCCGGGGAAAAAGCGTTGACGCGCGTCCTGGAGTCCGCTGGATTCCTGCTCGTCGAACCGGTGACCCCTGATTCCGCCATCGGGCTTGGTAGTTTTGAACGGCTTGCGCGCATCTCCCCTGGAAACGTGCTCAAGGGATACCGGGAACTAATGACGACACCGTGGCCACAGAGAGATGGGGCCCGCCTCGAGTGGCTCTCCGGGATGGCCGATTCCGCCATTTCGGGCACGGGTAAGGGAATCCTGAGAAAGGGCTGGCTCGTGAAGACCGGCACCGTCTTGATGCGTCCAGACTTCCCGGCCGGCTGGGCTCTCCTGGCGGATCCCGCGTGGGAGGAGGTTCTGCTCGCCCGAATGGAAGGCGCAACGGGTGCGGAAACGGCGAGTGAGTTGGGACGGGCTCTTGGTCCTTCACCGGGAGTGCACGCGCCTGGCCGGGTGCGCGTCCGGCTCTTCAGCTCCCTCTCGCCGGAGAGAATTGTTGCAACGAATCTCTCGAAAGAACCTGTCCCTCTGGAGCGGGCGGGCAGCAGGCTCTGGATTGGCGGCGGCTCGCACGCGGTGCTAAAGCCAGGAGACGAACTCGGCGAGGCCCGCTGGGAGCTGCTGGCGGAGCCGTACCACTTGCGCAGAATCGTCTTCGGAACGCTGGAGGGCCACGAACGAAGCTCGGCCATCCAAGTTGTTCTCGAGACTCCCGTCAGAAGCTATGAGGAGGGAGTCCTGAGGGCGGAGTTGCGGCAGGGAAGCCGGGAGCGGTCAATCGAACTCGCGGCGGCTGTCTTGCGTTTTCTCACTCGAGGGAAACGTCACGGCAACGAGACCGTCTGCGACTTGAGCCACTGCGCGGCCTTTGCTGGATATGGCCCAGATGTGACGTGGATCACCCGGACAAAACCCGCGGAAAACGAGGAGACAGATCCGGGGGACAGGCTTGATGACGCGGCCTGGGACGAAGCCCGGGATCGAGCAGCAAGACCCGGTCCATCGACGTTCAGTGCTCACTGCGGCGGCCAGCCGCTTTCGGAGTGGCAGGTCTGGGGGCGCGGATCCCGGGCTGTCTGGGCGTGTCCACGCCACCCTTCAAAGAACAGCTCTTTCGAATGGCAGCGGGTCTTGCCGCGGAGCGGCCTGGAAAAGTCCTTCCAGGGCCGTATTCGCAGCATCCGGGTGCTCGAGACGCGGGGCTTTTTCCAGACAGAGATCACTCTCCCGGACCGGACGCTCAAGCTCTCATACGACGAGTTGCAGCGCCGGCTCGCGCCCGTCTTCGGGTGGAGCGCGCTCCCCTCTCTGCCCGAACGTGTTCAGGAGGCGTCGAAGGGATTCCTCTTCCGCGGCCGCGGGTCCGGGCACCGGGTTGGATTGTGTCTTTCGGAATGAGGGCCCGCCGGGGCCATCGGGGCCGCAACGCCGGGGGATGGAAGGTTCGAGGAGTTGAAGAGGAGAGCACTACGCGACAATTTCCGCGCCAAATGGTCGCGGACAATCCGCGAATGAGTCCTCCGGGGGCGGGCGGGACGCCCGCGCTCCCAGGGAACAACCGGGGGAAACCCCCGAGGGAGACGGCGGAGGGCTGGTATTCTCTCCTGAAGATGAAGCTGCAAGATGTCTGGGCCCTTCTTGATAGAAACTATCTTGTAACTGTGACACAGAGAACACCCAACCTGGTGTTTGCCGTTGTGTGCGGGTCTCACACTTACGGTTTCGCATCACCTAATAGCGATGTTGATCTCAGAGGAGTCTTTACCCTCTCCCTGGGAGACGTCCTTGGAATCGGCACTCCCAGAGAAACCGTCACAATAATAGAAAAGAATCCGTTCGATCTCGATTGGGTAGCACATGACGTGAAGAAGTTCGTCCGTCTCCTGACCGGTCACAACGGGCACGTTCTCGAGCAGCTCTATTCTCCTCTCGTAGTCACGGGAAGTGCTGCGTTTGATGAACTGCGCGAACTCGGGAGAGGCTGCATCACACGCCCCACGGCCCGGCACTATCTCGGGTTTGCCCGCGGGCGCAGGCAAGCGCTCCGCGAGCCTCATCCAACAGTGAAACACCTGCTTTATGCATACCGTGTTCTCTTGACCGGAATTCACATGATGAAAACAGGGGATGTCTTGCAGGATGTCGTGCTGCTCTCAGAGATCCATGACCACGAAAAAGACTGTGGGGCTGAAGAGATCAAGGAACTCGTCGAGCGAAAGCGGGCCGGGGCAGAAGCCATGAAACTGAAAGAGGGGGAAGCCGCGGCCCACGAGAGGCGGCTGGACGCCCTGGAAGAGGCCTTGCGGGTCGCTCAGGAAAAGAGCAATCTTCCCGATGAGCCCACAAACCTCCGTGCACTCAACGACTTCACCGTGAAGCTCCGAATGTCGACAGCGGATTTGGAAACCTAGATGCCCATCGATCTGGATCGCGACACGATCTATGTCACCCTGGCCGGCAGCCAGGCTCATGGGACGTACCACGAGGGCTCAGACGTCGATTTGAGGGGGGTTTTCATCGCACCCATGGCGGTACGTGTCTCCCTCTTCAAAAAGGCTGATTTTTTCGAAGGCCCCATCGAGGGAGTTGTGGGGGCCAGGATTCTGGAGCAAATTCAGCGCCACAGAGCGGCGTCCCGGGGGCTCATCGTAAAAGTCGAGTCCGCGCTTTTCGACGTCGCGAAGTTCCTCTCTCTTTGTGCAGCCGCCAACCCGAATGCACTCGAAATCCTCTTTGCCTCGGAAGAAGACTGGATGTACGAGACACCAAAGTGGCGACTGTTATATAGCGTCCGCCACAGATTTCTGACGCAGAAGATCCGCCAGACATTCCTCGGATACGCCATGGCACAGTTGAAGCGAATCGAGACGCACCGGTCTTGGCTGCTCAGGCCGCCCAGGGGAAAACCCACCCGCGCGGAGTTCGGCTTGCCAGATTCGAGCACCCTGAGTCCCGACGACCGCGACCGGATCGAACACGCCATAACCGAGAAGTTGCGGACCTACGGAATCGATTCCATTGAAATGCCCGTGAGCACGCGGATGGCACTTCAAGAGAACCTCCGGTTTCTCCTGCAGGATCTTCTCGAGACGCCCGAGGACGATCTGGACGAGCGGCTTCGGTCCCTTGCCACCGGCGCTCTTCACCTGCCGAAAAACACGGAGTTGGCACTCAGCGCCGAGAGAAAGTACCGGGCAGCCATGAAGCACTGGAACGCCTTCGCGACGTGGCAAGCCACACGCAATCCGGCCCGCGCCGGACTGGAGCGCAAGCACGGCTACGACACGAAGCATGCCATGCATCTGGTTCGCCTCATGAGAGCTGGCCTCGAAGCCCTGGTGCACGGAGATCTCGCGGTCCGGCGGCCCGATGCCGCAGAACTCTCCGCGATTCGGGATGGGGCGCTCTCTTACGATGCACTCATGACACTCGCCTCCGACCTCAAGGCGAGAATGGCCGGTGCCGCGCACGACACATCCCTGCCTCTGGATGTCCATCCCGAATTTGTTGACGGGTTGCTTTTGGAGCTGATTCAAGCCCACAGTTGAATTTCGCTTCCCCAAGAACCCCCTCTCCCGGCCTCACGGCCGCCCTCTCCCCGTTCACCGGGGAGAGGGGAAAGAGAAGGACGAATTGTTTTCCATGGTCTACTTAGCGGAGTCCGTCCACAGTCTCCCGGTATTCCTCTATTGCTCCCTTCAGGTCGCTGTACGCCGCATAAACACACACATAGCCGCGCAAAGCCCCGAGGGCCCCAAATGCCACTCGCGGCCGCACCATCGCCTGGTTGGCCCGGGCATTGGCGGCCACGAACCGGTTCAGGGTGTTCTGAGCCTGCTGCTGGGCCGGCCCCGGAGCGGTCAGCATGAGCTGATCAGCCCGGCGGCGAATCGCCTGGTTGAGGAAGTTGGCTGCGCGCTGGTGCAAGTCGATCCTTGATGCAGCACGGTCTTGCAGCTTCTCGAGGCCCCAGTCGGCCCAGTCATTCCACTTGACGAACTCCTTGCCCACGTCGGTCACGGCGGGGCTGATGACGGTCGCCCGCGCCACCGGAACCTCGTTCCAGTTCTTTACGAGGGCTCCAGCGATGCCGTAACCCATGCCCACCTTCCCTGCCATTCCGGCAGTTGCGCCCCATGCCGCGGCTCCCGCCCCACCAACTCCCATCGCCGCGGCGCTGCCAAGCCAGATCGAACAAAGGGAGATGCCTCCGCCGATGAGAGTGAGGGCGATGGTGGCGGAAGCCTTAATGAACGCCGCGGTCTGAATAGCGGCCCCGAGCTGAGCAGCGACATCTTGATTGATGCCTTGAACGTCCCGCAACGCTGCGTTGATGGCTGTCCGGTTGCGGTCCCTCAGCCCCTCGACACGAGTCAGGTAGCCATGGAGCGCGGCAGGGCCGAAAGACATCGCCCGGTCCGCGCCCTGAAGATACATACCGAGGAGTTGCTCCACCCTGGGGAGCAACTCCTTGCCGGTCTTCATGTTGAGTTCAACCCGCCCCGGAGCTTCTTTCCCCATGAGAGAGGCGATCGCATAGAGGGGAGAGGCCCAGCCCATATCGGTCGTCTTCCATTCGATGGAGACCGATTCGGACATGGCCTGCGTGAGAGCAGCACTCTTGAGGAGACGCAGGATCTGCGTCCCATCGAGAGGAGCTGTTGGAATTGGTCTTGGTTCCACAAAGCCTCCTCGTGCTTGGTGCCCAGACTACCCCTTTTGTTGATCCTTGATGCCACGCCTCCTATAAGAATTCGGACCCTCTCAAAGAGGAGACGGGCTGCCCTTCGTCCTCTTCCTCGAATCTCCGATGGCATCTGCCGCGATCATGGCGCTGAGGACCTTGCGGGGGGTCATCTCCCCCACTTCATGGTGGATGGCCTCGCCTGGTGCACAGGCCTTTTCCGCCACAGTCAGAAGCCGGCCCCGGTCAACACCCTTCAACCCGATATCGGCGAGTGTCGTGGGGAGACCGACTTGTTCGCAAAACGTGTAGACAGCGTCCGTCTCCTCGGGCGATGCACCGGAGAGTGCAAGACCAGAGACGACACCAAAGGCCACCTTTTCGCCGTGGTAGAACGAATGCGTCTCCTCGAGGGCCGTGAGCCCATTGTGTATCGAATGGGCAGCCGCCAGACCACTACTTTCGAAGCCAATCCCGCTCAACAGGATATTGGCCTCGATGATCCGTTCCAGGGCCGGCGTGACAATCTTCTGTTCGCAGGCGAGTTTTGCAGCAACGCCGTAGGCCAGCAGCGTTTCGTAGCAGAGCCGTGCGATGCTGAGCCCGGCCATTGGGCTCAGCCCGCCACACTCGTTTGCTGACTTACTACGGTCGCACGAGCGGGCCTCGAACCATGTCGCCAGCGCATCTCCCATTCCAGCGACCAGGAAGCGCGAGGGAGCCGCTGCAATGACAGCCGTGTCCACGAGCACGACATGGGGGTTCATCTTCTGGTAGGAAACTGACTGGAAGGTCCCCTCCTCTGAGTAGATCACGGCGCACCCACTGCATGGAGCGTCGTTCGAAGCAATGGTGGGCACGATGATCACGGGAATCCCCGCGCGGCCAGCCGCTATTTTGGCGGTGTCGATGACCTTGCCTCCGCCCATCCCCACGAGTACGTCAATCTTCTTCCCGGCCAGAATGCTGCCGACCCGGTCGAGTTCCCTCTCGCAGCACTCTCCACGGAAGTGCTCCGTGATGATTGAGTTCTCTTCGAGGGCACGTGTGTGCCTTGACAGAATCTGGCTCTTGACAGTACCGGACGCCAGTATCAGGCCTCTGTTGCCCAGGAACCCAACCCACTGCGGCAGCTGCGCCAGTGCATGTTCTCCCTGAATGTACTTCCCGGGGAACACCGCTTTCACGAACATCGGTTCCACCTCCCGCGCAGTTTACGATTCTGGAGTAAAACGTGCGAGCCGTGGCCTCTCCCGCTCGCTCTCATCGTGATTTCCCCCCGTTAACAGGGACCCAAAAGGAGAAAAAGGAGCAAAATGAGAGTGGATGGGAGAGCAACGGAGTTCCGCCGGTGAAGCAGACTCTTGGCGCTTGCCCGGAAAGGAGGGGCTCGTGAGAGCGGCCATCGCGCTTTTTCTCGTCATCCTGGGCGGCTCACCCGCGCTGGCAGCGGACGAGAAACCCGAGGCCAGCAAGGCGGAGAGACGTCACGGACCAAAATATCAAAGCCATCTGAACAGCCTTCCCATTGGCTCTTTCGTGGAGAGTGTGAGTCTCGAAGGCCTGTCGGAACTGATCGTAACCGACACCAAGGTCGCACAGCCACAAGAGACGGTGACACAGAAGATCCATGTCATCAACAGCGACGACTTCGAGCAGCAAACGGTGCACAACCGGAACATCGCGGAACTCCTTCAGTACCGCCCCGGGCTGTTCGTCAACGTCCTCTCGCGAAACGATGCCAACTGGGGGTCCTTTGGCGGACTGGGCCCAAAATACAACGAGTATCTTCTGGATGGCGTGCCCATAGACTCTTTTGCTGATTCCATGAGCCTCGATCCCTGGGCATTCGCCCGCGTGGAACTACACGAAGGACCAGCTTCCGTCCTGTATCCCAACTATCTGACGATGGACTTTGCGGGGAACGAGACTCCGCTGGCAGGAATCACGAACTTCGTACTCAAGGACCTCGTCGAGGCGCCGATGACACGGTTCCTCGCCGGGGCCGGTTCGTACGGCACGGTCAATGGGCGTTTCTATCACCAGAACAACAAAAACAATTTTCACTATTTCCTCGGGGCCAACTACGAACAATCCAGATACTGCGACTACGGCACGAACGGGTCCTGGCTGAAAATGGTGAACAATCCGGAGTACCAAAAGACCAAGCTCTATACCAAGATTACCCATCTGTTCGGCCGTGAGGACCATGCCATTTCGCTCTTCGCACATCACACGCAGCACACCGGAGATACGGGCAGACCCAACAAGGATTTCACTCACCGGTATGACACCATCAACCTCGTCTATTCGAATCGCCTTGCCAGGAGCCTGACAATCGGAGTGAAGGCCGGATACCGCAACTATGACCGCCGCTGGGGTGAGGACGGTGCAAGCTCCACGCCTCCGGACCTCGGCTTGCGCGAGCACGACGGAGTCGAGCAGAGAATCATCCCGCTCGAGGGCACCTTGACCTTCCAGCACGCTGGCGACAGCCTGCTCTCGGCCGGGATGGACGCTCAACTCGCCTCGTACAAGACGTATTCGGAAGTCAGCGGAGTCAAGAACACGGGTAACGATGTAGAAGCCCGTTCTACCGGCCTCTTCATTCAGGAGAAGTACCTTTGGGGAAAGTGGGTCTTCAGGGCCGGAGGACGCTTCGACCACACACGCCACAACTACGACAGAATAGGGGGCGGGGTTCCGGAAGTTGACCACGCATCCTGGGAGAAGCTCTTGTGGAGTGCTGGCCTGCGGTACAACGCACTTTCATTTCTGACCGTGTACGCCAATGCCGGATCGAGCTTCGTCGCTCCCTCGGCCAAGTCCATCGGCGGCACGATACAGGAGTCCGGCGCAGGCGTCGCGGGCCAGGATGGTCAACTTCCCAATCCCAAATTGAAACCGGAGAGCGGGATTGGGTCGGATGTGGGAGTCGATATTCGGCCATCCGGGGACCTCACGGTTGGAATCCGGGGGTTCTTCAACCAGATCGACGATGCCATCGTCGATAATGTTGTCCACTCCTCCCCCTCGCAGACGCAATCCGTTAATGCGGGAAGGGCGAGTTCCCAGGGCATCGAAATCTCTTGCGAACATTCGGTAACGACTAAGTTCGAGTGGTTTGCCAACGCGACGTACACCACGACCGATGTCGAAAACCCTCTCGACCCCAGCCAGAATGGCTCCGAGATTCCCTTCGTTCCAGACTACGTCGTCAATGTGGGCATCACAGCACAACTTCCTCTCGAAATTACCGCATCTCCTTACCTCCAGATGATAGGCACCTACTACGACAGCACTTCAAAGAGCACCCGCCAGGCGTTCGGCCAATACCAGGTCCTGAACTTGAAGCTGAACGCGAGTTTACTGAGAAGCTCCACCATTGCCATAAACACCGCCCTTGACTTGAACAACATCACCGGCATTCGGTATGAAATGCCCTGGCAGTTCGAGGATCCCGGTTTCAACTTTCTTTTCAGCCTGAGGCTGACGTTTTGACCCTCGATGAAAGGAATCGGCACCTAATGGAGCCCCCGCACACCCAGAAGATGTGGCCGCAATCGAGGTGCGCACGGGTCCTCGAGGTTCTTCTGGTGCTCGCAGTCATCTGGTGTTTCCGGCTCCCGGCGACTGGCATGGCCCTCTCTCCCGGCACCAATCTCGAGGCAAAAGTGAAGGCGGCATACATTTTCAACTTCCTCACTTTCGTCAGCTGGGAACTGGACGAAAAAAGGACCGAGGCCGGCACTGTGAAGATATGTGTCCTGGGGGAGGATCCCGTTTTCGATCTACTGAGCGAGCTGTCGAGGCAGCAGATCAGGGGACACACTCTGGATGTCCAGTCGATACGGGACGTCTCCAACATCGCCAATTGTCACATGCTTGTTATTGGCCGTTCAGAAAGTTCACAGCTTCAACAAGTTCTGGCCTCACTACAGGGGAAGAGCATTTTGACGGTCAGTGACATTCCGGGGTTCTCTCACGAAGGCGGTGTGATTGGATTCGTCAAGGAGGGAGGCCGGATCAAACTGGAGATCAATCAACGTGCGGCCGCTCAGGCCAAACTGAAAATCAGCGCCAAGCTCCTCGAACTGGCGAGAATCGTCCAGTAGGGATGAGCATGGAACGCAACCAGATCTTCAGAAAGCTATCCATCAAGTGGAAGATCATTCTGATCGCGTTTACGACCAGCATGGCTGGGCTGCTCCTGGCTGGCGCCGCCTTTTCCACTTATGACAGGCATCGGGTCAGGAAGGTCCTGGAGCAGGATATTTCGACTCTTGCCAGGGTTGTAGCAGACAGGAGCACGGCTGCTCTCGCCTTCGACGATTCCAACCTGGCAGCAGAGACCCTCAGAGCCCTTCGCATCAAGCCATCCGTCGTGGCAGCCTGTATTTACGCCAAGGATGGCTCGGTATTCGCCCGTTACCTTGCCCCTCATGCCGGGGCATTCGAGTTTCCTCCGGGAGTGGGGATCCCGGCCCGTCTCCCCGAAAAAGGGGGCTTCGGCGTCTTCGAACCGATCGTTCTCGACGGGGAACGGATCGGTACGGTTTTCATCCGCACCAGCACGGAGGAACTCGACATCCTCTGGCAGCAGTACGTGCTCTCGGCTCTCGTGATCATCGGGCTCTCGGGTCTCGCCGCACTTCTTCTCTCGGGAAGGCTTCAACGAGTGGTTTCGGAGCCAATCGCCCACCTTACACAGACGGCCGAGTTCATCTCTTCCCGCAAGGACTACGCGGTCAGGGCGAAATGCGAGAGCGCGGACGAAGTGGGGAGGCTCGTCGAGACCTTCAACGGGATGCTCGAAACGATCGAGCAACAGATTACGGCCAACCTCAAATCACAGGAAGCGTTGAAGGCGTACCAGGAACATCTCGAGGAACTGGTGAAAGACCGCACGGCTCAGCTGGCTTCGGCCAAGGAGGCGGCGGAGGCGGCGAATCGCGCCAAGAGCATCTTCCTGGCCAACATGTCTCATGAAATCCGGACGCCAATGAACTCGATTCTCGGCTTTTCCCAGCTCCTGCTGGGGCAGGAAGGAATCGCCCTCGCGCAGAGAGAACAGATCTTGGCCATCAACCGGAGCGGGGAACACCTGATGGGGCTCATCAACGACATCCTTGAGATGTCGAAGATCGAGGCCGGGCGGGCAACTCTGAATCTCTCGGACGTCGATCTGCACACCCTGCTCGCCGACGTCGAGATGATGTTCCGGCTAAGAATGGAGCGCAAAGGCCTCACGTTTGCCGTGGAGCGCTCTCCCGAAGTGCCCCGGTACCTCGTCGCCGACGAGCCGAAGATCCGGCAGATTCTGATCAATCTGATCGGGAACGCGGCAAAATTCACCCAGGCCGGCGGAGTCCTAGTCCGCGTGTGGTCCCGGCCGCCCGAGGACGGCAAGGTCCGCCTCTTCGCCGGTGTGGAGGATACCGGCCCTGGTATCCAGGAGAGGGACTTGCCCCGCCTCTTCCAGCAGTTCGAACAGACGCAGGCTGGCCGTCAAGCTGGGGGAACCGGTTTGGGGCTCGCCATCAGCCGTGGCTTCTCGCTTCTGATGGGCGGGAACCTGACCGTGAAGAGTGACTTGGGGGTCGGATCCGTCTTCACCGTCGAACTCTCCTTGCCCCTCTCGACTGCCGATGTCTCTGAAGAATCGCCATCCCGGCGCCGCATCGCGGGCCTTTCCGCGGGCATCGCCCCCCCGCGGGCCCTGATCGCCGACGACAAGGCGGATAACCGCACCATTCTGGCCGAAATGCTCCGCCGTATCGGTTTCGAGGTCCGGCTCGCGGAGAATGGCCAGGAGGCGGTCGACACGTTCAAGGTCTGGCATCCGGACATCATCATGATGGACCTGCGCATGCCCGTTCTGGATGGCTATCAGGCCATCCGGGCGGTCCGCGGCCTGGAGACGGCCGGACGCGTACCCATCATCGTCGTGAGTGCGAGCACGTTCGAGGAGAACCGAAAACACGCGCAGGACGTCGGAGCCGATGACTTCCTGGGTAAGCCTTTTCGCGAGCAGGACCTGTTTCAAAAGACGGGCCAGCTCTTGAATCTTCCCTTCATTTACGAGGAGGAGGCCAGGGAGACCGCTCTGGCCAGTCCGGCGCAACTGACGATTCCCGAGCCTCTCGTCGGGGCAATTCGGGCAGCCGTCGTCAGCGCGGACATGGAGAAGCTCCAGAACCTGATCGACGACCTGGCCCGGACGGACTCCGGAACAGCAGCCGCACTCCGCCAGCTTGCGGACGGCTTCGAGTACGAGCGGCTCCTGGTACTCACCGATCCGGTGGGAGCGCCGTTCCGGCAGGATGGCCCCGACGGCCCAGTACCCTGAGTGGAAGACGGGGACGTGACCTTTACGGTCAGGATACGCGGCGAGGAGACTTTCTGAATTGGGGGGTGGAGGAGAGGGTCTTTCAGAGGCTCGAGAGTCTCCGCTTGAAGGGTCTCAACCAGTTCAGAAACGGCGGCGCGGAATTCGAAGAGGACCTGAGCGAGCCGAGGGTTCGTCCCTTGTATTTCCAATGGGCTGGCCGCCCCCCTTCGGCATGGGAGTGCATCTCGGCCGTCCGGATCTGAACTTCAAAAATCACACCATCTCGGCTCCGCAGGCAGGTGTGGAGGCTCTGATATCCATTGGCTTTGGGCTCGGCGATGTAGTCCTTGAACCTCAAGAGAAGCGGCTCGAAGCGCTTATGCAGGGCTGCGAGGGCGGTATAGCAGTCCTTTTCACCGCCGAGGATGATGCGGAAGGCGAAGATATCGTGGATCTGTTCAAGTGCTAGGCCCTTGGACTGCATCTTCCTCCAGATGCTCGCGCAATTTTTGATCCGGCTCTGAAGGAGGCGAGGTTTGAGGCCAGCTTCCTTGAGAACGGCCTTGAGTTCTCTTTCGCGATTTCGCAGCCAGCTCTTTCGCGAACCGCCGAGCCGGTCGAGCCCCGCCCTCACCTCGGTCCACGCAGCGGGTTCCAGGATTCGGAACGCTGCGTCCTCGAGCCTCGATTTCAGTACCGGGTCACCCGCGCGTGCTGCCTGGAGAACCCCCTCGCGCCAGATCTCTTCAGCAACCCTTCGGGCCGCCGGATCTGCCACGTCCCGGGCTTCCAGAAAGCGGAGTTGTGAGAGGAGATACTGGCGCCTGGTCCTCCAGGGAAAGGCGGCCTCGCTTGGCTCCTCACCGGCGGCACCGTTCCTTTCCTGACTCGCCAGAGAACCCTCGGGAATGTTCTGCACCCCGTCTGCGCCCTGGGTACGCCGCTCGGCCTCGACGAGACGCCGGACCGTTTCTTCGAGCTGATTGCCGAGGTTGCGGAAGCGGAAGGCGAGCCATCTCATTTCCCATGCACCGCGAGGAATCTCGAGACCCGACCAGTACCCCTGTTCCATCTGATCGACGCCCTCGAGAAGGCGAGCCAGAGGTCTTCCAACCAGGTAGTGATGAGCGCAGTAGAGAGAGAGAACGATGCACAGAGCAGCCGCTGCCAGCGAAAGCGCCCACTGCCGCCAGCGCCGGGTCTGGAGATCCTGCCAATCACAGTGGGTTTGCCAGACTTCCAAAAAGCCGCTGCCACCTGGAAGAAGACGGGATGTGAGGCCGGTCCTGGCGTAAAGGGCCCCCTCCGGGCGGCCTTCGGGGAGCTGGTCGCCAGGGTTGTAGACGACGCGGCCGCTCGAGTCGCGCAGAAGGACGCGGAGGCCGTTGGTCGTCCGGCCGGCGTAGGAACCTTCGTAGGAAGAGATCCTCTCCCTGACGCGGACAATGTCCGAGGCGGCCTCAACATCCGAAGCGAGCGGCGCGAGAGCTTCGGCGAGAAGCGTCTCCCGGTATTCCCTGCTCTTTGCCAGGTCTCTCTTCTGCAGAAAGGCTGTAAGAGAACCAAGGACGACGGTGACAAGAAAAGCCGTCGTCAGTCCGAGTCGCCAGCCAAGCGAAAGCCCTCTCACTGGCATGCCGGATCGGCGCATGTATGAGAGGGAGCAGGATTGATGCCAATGAGAGGGTGACTGGGGGAGACGGCCCCTCGCTCGGCCCGGAGAACAGGCGCTAGCAAGGTCCCATGTAAGCAAACGCGCTCGTTTCTACCGCAGGGAACCCCGCTGAACGCATTCGTTGGGCGATACGGTGTTTCCCTCACACAAAGCCAGCTTCTCGCTTCCCGTACCGCCAGGGGAGCGGTGCGGGCCAAGCTCGCCAGAGCGAGCTTCGGCCCTTCCGCCCAGGGAACCGGCCGGGGGTTCGCAAAGATCGAGGAGCGGCTCTACGTCCTCGTCCTCGCTTGTCAAGGACCGGCCAGGGGCCTCGCGCTCACGCGCGTCCTTGACAACCTTCGGACATCGGACGTCTCGATTCCCCAAGCGAGGAGTTCCTCCTCGCAAAAAGAAAAAGAAACTTCGGTTTCTTTTCCTTTTCCGCGGGATCCATGGTTCTCCCTCAGATGAACCCCGGAGTCCGAGCCGGTCGCCCCCCGTTCGTCCATCGCCTCCCCGGTCCCTCGGCCCGGAGCACAGGCGCTGTCAAGGTCCCACGAACAAGCGGTGACGTTCCGTGAGCGACACCTTGACAGCGCCGAGCACCGGGCCACCTTCGGAGGCGATGGGCGGACGGGTTCGAGTCGAACCATTTCTTTCACCTCGGCCCAGGTGGTTCTCTTCCACGGGCCGGCGCGAGGCTGCCCGCGAGGCCGTGAGAGCGCAGCGGTTCACGGCCTCGCGGATAAGCAGCCGCAGTGACGGCTCCCTGGCGGTTCGGCATGCGGCCAGGTTTCCCTTCGAGGTTCTCCTCGCCGCACCCGCCTAAGAATTTGGCTTCAGCGGCAACGAACACGCGAGCCTAGCGAGCCGTGTTCGTTGTCCGCTGGAAGCCGGCCTTAGGCGCTCTCTGCGGGGACTTTCCCTTGAGAGCGGTCGCCAGCCGGTTCTCCTCAACGTTTCTCGGTGACGGCTCACCGGCCAAGAAATGCATGTCCTTTTCTGCCCTACGAGTGCCCAGGAAGCCCGCGCATGAAGGAGAACACCTGAATGGCGTCCCCGACCTGCCTCCGAAGGCAACACACGCATTCCGACAGTAGGGCTAAGTCCACTCGCTGCAGTTCTCCTAGATAAGGTCCCTCGGGATGTGCCGGATCGATGTTCTCACAGAGATACACCTCCAGGCTCATGGCGCTACGTTCCCGTGCGTCCTTCGCCGAACTCATCAACAGGCTTCGTGTCTGCGCCTCAACGGCATATAGGCTCCGAATCCCGGTCTCATCGCCGATCTGCAGGGCCTCGGGAAGTTTGGAGAGATCAGTGATTCCATCCTGTATTCGCAGTCGCAGCTCAAGCAAGAAGATACGGAGGCTCGCGCTAAGTGCCTCAAATTCCGATACACCAGCCGTCCGGTAACCATGAAGAAACTCTTGAGCTTGACGTAGGTGGCCATACCTCTCTTCTGAACCAAGTACCCAGAATGCCAACGACAATGTGCGGTGCGCAACGTATCGCGAGAAGTGGCTATCTCCGCCAACTCGAGCGTAGATGTGACTGTCGTTAGACATGATCGCAAATTCGGCAAGCGGGATTATTTCTTTCGAATATCTGATCGCCTCTGTAATGTAGCCCGCAATCCCGAAATCAACTACGGCCGCCGCCAGCGCCTCACTTCTCGCAAGAGGCGACTGTTCCTGTGGATTAACCGGCCCCAGTGCGAAGACCTCCTTCATCGACTCGCAGCGTCGAATGAGCCGCTCCCAGCCAACACGTTTCTGCCTCTTCACTTAATGCTCCGTCCCTGCACCTTCACATGTTCTCCGACCAACTCCCGCCACTCCTCTTCCGTCATCACGTTGAGGCGCTTCTTGCTTCCATCTTGCTCAGCTCGTTGGATGTCGAGAATGATCCCCAGTTGCTCTTGCTCGGTTGTCACTAATCTCTCATCGCCGAGAAAACCTGTTGGGTCCGCCGCCTCAAAGGCTGCTTCAGCCTTGTCATCTGAGGCAAGGAATGAGGCCAAAATGACGGCAAACCTGACATATGGGACCCTTTTTAACATTCGCTTGACTTTGCTCCCATACAGGACCCGCCCCTTTCGGGATACATCAAAGAATTCCACACCAGCGCTCTTCAATCGTGGACCAACCCGCTCAACCTCCGCCTCCGAAGCTGCGCCCGAAACCAGCTTTTTATACTGCGTCACACCCGGCACATAGCTACTAACATTGAGGCGATTCCATAACCTGTTCCTTGTCGCCGCAGGAAGTTCTGAATCCAAGACCGCATCGCGAGCTCGATCCATGAACTTCGACTTCTCCAGGTTCTCAAGGTTGTTCACCCGGCTTACCAGATCCTTCTCCCAGTTCTTATCGTCGAAGAAAGCCAACGCATCCATCTCGGGATGGAACGCAAACACATCTGGCCCGTGTCCAGTAACCGGATGCGCGACCGCTCCCTTGCTGCCGCACCAGAAGATGATCCAACCCTGTGCAAGCAAATCAGCCACCAGAGCATTCTCGCCTCGCCCCCCCTTTCGCTGCCGCATTGGCACGGAAGCCAGTCCCCAGGGATCTGGGCGCTCCTCCTCCGCGAGTCCCCACCCCTCAACCTCGTAACCCCTACACAATCCTAGACTTAGAGGCCACTCACCCTTGATGAGATCCTCGAGTTCTAGCCGGAACCCCCCGATGCGAGTTTTGGGTTCTGCAACGAACTCGCCTTGATGCAGGTCCGGAGTCCAGACCGGCGGACCCCGCTGCGGGTTCTCAAAGAAGGCCTGCACCCCTGACTGAAAACCCGGCGCCCGGTCGTACACGAAGAAGGCGAGCCTGGATTCACCCAGCAGCAAATCGCCCGTCGTACCCAGGGCGCCGGATGAGAAGCCCGGCACAAGATCCGCCTCTTTGCACCTGTCCCCACCAAACAACGTGAACGCCGTCTCCGCGTCCAACGTCAGTATCCGCGTGCCAGATCCAGAACGCGCTTCACGAACCGCCCCGCTCTCTGCATCCTCACTTCGCGTACCCGCCAGCGACGCATCGACGGAATGGCTGAACAACAAGAAGGCTATCGGCGCCCAAAGCCAGAACAAGACGCGGAGCCTTGCCCGCTCCCCTCTCTCCGCCCCACTCATGCTCACCATTCTCCGGCGTCTCGAGCGAGATGACCAGCAAGAGCCACAATCGTCAGACGTCGCCCTCCCAAATTCCCACCTCTTCACCCCACCCTATCCAGGTCAGCTCGGCGCGAAATTTGCTTGCAGAGATATTGAATCTCAGTTGCTTGACGAAACCGGGATGCGGCCCTATCCTTCCAGCATAACCCCTGTTTGAACGGCATTGATAGCGGGTCCTCCCGCTTCTCACCTCCATGAGAACGAGAGACCCTTTTTCGGTGAAGTGGAGGTTCTCGGAGTGCATCCGTACGATCGCGCCTTCCGGCTGGTTCTCCCTGTCACGGCCGCGTGCGTTCTCACGACAACCGTCGCGGTCGGCTGGTTCACCCAGCCAGACCGGTTCGAGAAAGGTTATGCCCCCGTTCAGCCGGTCGAGTACTCCCACCGTCTCCACGCCGGAACGATGAAAATCCCCTGCCTCTACTGCCACGTCAACGCCACCCGGTCGAGGATTGCAGGTGTTCCCTCAGTAGAGACCTGCATGAATTGCCACCGCGTCACCAGGACCGATAGCCCAGCAATAGTGAAGCTCGCGTCCGTCTACAAGTCCGGACAGCCAATGCCCTGGCAGCGCATCCACAAACTCCCCGACCACGTCTTTTTCGACCACCGCCCCCACGTGAACGGGGGGATCGCGTGCCAGACGTGCCACGGCGAAATCCAGACGCTGGAACGAGTCTCTCAACACATGTCCATGAGGATGAGCAACTGTCTCGGATGCCACCGTGATGCTCATGCCGCCCTGCCCGCAGGATCGAATACAAAGCGAGGACCAGAGAATTGCAGTGCCTGCCATCGATGACCCTTTCCACAGTGAGCCTTTCCACGGAAATGGACGAGGAACGATGAAGACGAAGTCTCCCGCTGGATACAACGGCTCAAGGAGGCGACTCTTTGCAATATTGGGAACTGGCGGGGCGGCAGCCGTCCTCCGGAAGTTCGTCAGCCAGGATGCCTGGACCCGTCCGGATGGGACAGTTGCCCGCGCGCAAGATGGACAAGCAGCGGGTACTCTGCTTTCTCCAAAAATCGTTCCCCCGGGACAGTCAGTGAGGCGCCGTGCCTGAGCGCGGGAACCGCCGTCTTCCCGCCCACCCCGGGGATCACCCGCCTCTCCCGTGGAGATCCCTCGAAGAGCGTGCGACTCCGCTCCAGGGGCCGTCTGCCCACACTCACGCGGAGACTGAACCGATGGAAACCAGCGGCGAAGGGCCCTCACGGCGACAATTCCTCAGTTTGGCCGGAGCTGTCGCTGCTCTTGCTTCGAGTGTTGCCTGCACCAAGGTCGACCGGGGCAGCATCGTTCCTTACACGAAACGCCCGGTCGAAGTCATTCCTGGGGTTGCTAACTACTATGCGAGTTCCTTCGCCGAGGGACGCCGCGTCTATAGCGTCCTGGTGAAAACCAGAGAAGGCAGGCCAATCCATCTTTCGGGGAACGACGAGAACCCGCACTCTCGCGGAAAGACGTCTCCTCGAGCCATGGCCGACTTGCTGCGCCTCTACGATCCTGACCGGATTCGGCAGTCGCTGATTGGCGGAAAGCCAGCGTCTTTCCCCGACGCGGCAAAACACGTCATCGAGGCTCTCCAGAGGGCCGTGAGCCGTGGCAAGGAAGTCCTTCTCCTGACTGGAGCAGTCACCTCGCCTTCCTGCAGGACAGCCATATCCGAGATTGCCAGACTCGTCCCGGGCCTTCTGCACATCGAGTGGGAACCTGCCGCCGGTTTAGGAGAGCAGACCGCCACTATCGCGTCCTATGGGAAACCGATGGCGATTCGCCCCAAACTCGAAAAGGCGAACGTTGTCGTTTCGCTCGGGGCCGACTTCCTTTCAGGAAGCGACCCACTCGCCATTTCTGGCTTTTCCTCCAGGAGAAGGCCATCAAGCGCGGCGGAATCGATGAACCGTCTGTGGGCCTTCGAAGGAGGAATGACGCTGACCGGTGCGGCGGCGGACCACAGGATCACCCTTCGCCCCTCCCGCATCGCGGCAACCGGTTTCGCACTGGCCCGGGCTCTTGCCGAGACAGGGCGCTTCGCCCTCCCCGCGGGACTTCCGGCACAATCGCTCCCTCTCCCGCCTTCCGGCGTGCCCCCCGGTCTCTGGAAAGCCCTTGTTGCTGACCTCGCGGCGGCCGGGCCCTCATCTCTCGTCCTGGGCGGAGCCGAACTCCCGCCCCCGGTGCACTTCGGCGTCCTTCTCTTGAACGAGATGCTCGCCGGGAGGGGATCGACCTTCACGCTCGTTCCCCAACCGAAACTCGCCGGGCCGCAGGAGATTAGTAGCCTCCTGCAGAAGATGTCCTCCGGACACTTCGACGTTGCGCTCTTCTGGGGTGTCAATCCAGCCTATAACCTGGGCCAAAAGTCGGGATTCGAAGTGGCTCTGGCCGGGGTTCCCCTGCCGGTCTCCATCGCGGACCTCCCTGATGAAACAACCGCACTGGCCAGAGTCGTGATCGCCGAAAACCACTGGCTCGAATCTTGGGGAGACCACGATTCTGGCGAGGGCGTTTTTGCGCTCCAGCAGCCGGCAGTTGGTCCCCTCTACGACACCGTTCAGGGTGAGGAAGCTCTCCTCACCCTGGCGAATGGCCTGGGGGCGCGGATTTCAACGGACCCATACGAGTACATCAAGGGAAGGTGGCGAGAGGACATGAGCCCCCAGGGGTCGCCCGTCCCCTTCGAGCGGTTCTTCGAGGCCGCCCTGCACGACGGGTTCGTCATGCGGCCAGCCCCGGCCGAAAACCCGGTTTTCGACTCCCGAGCCGCTCTCGAGGCCCAAAGACTCCCTTCAGAGAACGCTCTCCAGCCGGGCTTCGAACTTCTTCTCTTCCCTTCAGCCTCGGTTCATGACGGGCGTTACTCGAACAACGCGTGGCTGCAGGAACTTCCCGATCCGGTAACTAAGGTGACATGGGCCAATCCCGTATCGATCTCGGTGACGGACGCGGCAACGCTCGAGATTACCGACGGCGACACAATCCGTATCTCAGCCGGAGAAGCGCATCTGGAAGTTCCGGCCGTCCGGCAGCCAGGACAGGCCCCCGGAGTCCTTTCCCTGCCTCTCGGCTACGGCCACAGCACCGGAAGCGTCGCGGCGGGGGTCGGCGTCAATGCCTATCCTCTCGTCGATAGCCAGGGCCATTGGGCGTTTCTGCGCTCCGGCGTGCAGATTTCGAAGGTGGGATCCCGTTCCGCCCTGCCGGTGACCCAGGGGCATCACCGGATGGAAGGGCGTGACATCATTCGGACCCTCACGCTCACGGAATATGCGCGCCACGCCTCGGAGCCAGTGCATCGAGAAGAACTGGCCAGTCTCTATCCCGAACAGCACTTCGGTGAACAAAAATGGGGGATGGCGATTGATCTGTCGGCGTGCGTGGGATGCAGCGCCTGTGTCATCGCGTGCCAGTCGGAAAACAATGTCCCAGTCGTTGGACCGGAACAGGTGATCCGGGGCCGGGAAATGCACTGGATTCGTATCGACCGCTATTTCGAGGGGGAACCCGAGAATCCCAGAGTAAGCCACCAGCCGATGCTCTGCCAGCAATGTGACAACGCACCCTGCGAGAACGTGTGCCCTGTCGCGGCGACAACCCACAGCGACGACGGCCTCAACCAGATGGTCTACAACCGCTGTGTCGGAACTCGTTACTGTGCCAATAACTGCCCGTATAAAGTCCGGCGCTTCAATTTTCTCGAGTTCACGGCAGCCAAGACGGAGCCCGAGAGCCTCGTGTTCAACCCCGAAGTCACGGTCCGGCCCCGTGGAGTCATGGAGAAGTGTACGTTCTGCGTGCAGCGCATCAGCGACGTCCGGGTCCGGGCGAAGGGGGAAAACCGCTCGATTCGTGACGGGGAGGTCGTCCCGGCATGCGGGGCCGCGTGCCCGGCGGAAGCGATCGTCCTTGGCGATCTGAAGGACCCGCAAAGCCGTGTAGCGCAACTGGTGAGAAGCGACCGGGGCTACAAAGTTCTCGAGGACCTCGGCGTCCTTCCCGCCATCACCTATCTCGCCGGCCTGAAGAACCCCGTCTCGGGAGGTTCCCGTGAGTCGTGACCTCGCTTCGCACTCGATCGAACTCCCAGAGATCCTCCGGACGCCGCCGCTGACGGCAGGTGACGTGAGCGCGGGGGCACTCGATGATCAAGTCCTTGCGTTTCCTTCAACCGCCCCGCCAAGGGCGTGGTACGCCGCTTTCGCCCTGACATCCTCTGTCCTCGCCCTCGGGCTCGGCTGCATCGGCTTCACGATCTACGAGGGAATCGGCGTCTGGGGAAACAACAGCCCTGTCTTCTGGGCCTTTGACATCATCAACTTTGTTTTCTGGGTTGGAATCGGGCACGCCGGGACGCTTATTTCGGCAATCCTCTTCCTCTTTCGCAAAAGGTGGCGCAACGCGATCGCTCGCTTCGCCGAGGCGATGACCATCTTTGCCGTCATGTGCGCCGGGCTCTTCCCCCTCATCCACGTCGGGCGCCCCTGGCTGGCGTTCTGGCTCTTCCCCTACCCCAATCAGCGCGCTCTCTGGACCAATTTCCGCTCGCCGCTCCTCTGGGACGTCTTTGCCGTGAGCACCTATTTCTCGGTTTCAGCAATGTTCTGGTATCTCGGGCTTATCCCCGACATCGCCTCGATGCGCGACCGGACGAAAAGCAAGATACTCAAGCCCATTTACACAATCCTGGCACTCGGCTGGCACGGCGCGGCAAGCCACTGGCAACACTACGAGAAGGCCTATCTCCTTCTCGCTGGCCTGGCAACAGGCCTCGTCCTTTCCGTGCACAGCGTCGTCTCGTTCGACTTTGCCGTGTCCCTCGTCCCCGGGTGGCACATGACGATCTTCCCGCCGTACTTCGTCACGGGAGCCATCTTCGCCGGGTTTGCAATGGTGGTCATTGTTCTCGTGGTGGTGCGGGAGACCATGGCACTCAAAAACCTCATTACGGACTATCACCTCGACGTGATGAATAGGGTCATTCTCGGAATGTCCTGCCTGATGGCTTACTCGTATGTCATGGAAGGGTTCACGGCCTGGTACAGCATGAACGAATACCTTCACTCTTCCTTCATGAATCTGATCACGGGCACCTACGGATGGGCCGGTTGGCTCACCATCGGATGCAACGTTGCTGTTCCTCAGCTTCTTTGGTGGAAGAAAGCCCGGACGAGCTACTTCTGGATGATCCTGGTCTCGCTGGCCGTGACGGTGGGAATGTGGTTCGAGAGGTTCTGCATCATCGTCATCTCACTCCACCGTGACTATCTCCCCTCCTCCTGGCACAACTACAAACCAACCCTGATCGACATCGGAATCCTGCTTGGGTCGTTTGGACTGTTCTTTACCCTCGTCCTCCTTTTCGCCCGTGTGTTGCCCGTCATCGCCACGACGGAAGTCAAGTCGATTCTTCCCGGCGCTCAACCGGCGGCCCATGGCCCAGAGGGAAGAAACCATGGATGAGAAGGTCTTTTCCGTTCTGGGGGTCTTCGACAATCCCGATGCCCTGGTAGACGCTGTAAAGAAGATCCGGCCCAGGGCTCTCGGCCGGCTCGAGGCCTACACGCCCTATCCCATCCACGGGATCGACGAACATCTGGGCCTCAGGCGTTCGCCTCTTGCCGGAATGGTCCTCGTCATGGGGCTTCTCGGTTCAATCACCGCGCTCTTTTTCCAGTGGTGGATGAGTGCGGTGGACTATCCCCTCGTCACTGGAGGAAAGCCCCTTTTCTCGTGGCAGGCATTCGTCCCCATCATGTTCGAGGTGACCGTTCTCTTCGCCACGTTCACAGCGGGACTCGGGATGCTTTTGCTTCTTAACAAACTTCCGTTCTTCGGACACCCCATCCTGGCGAGCCGCGCCATCGAGCGGATCACACGCGATAAGTTCGCTCTTGCGATCGAATCGGAGACCGGAGATCTGAAGACGGCCGAGGCGCGGAGCGCACTGGAGGAAGCGGGCGCCCGGGAGATCGAAGTTTTGTCACGCCCTCTTCAGGACGCGGGAATATCGGCTCAGTTCATCTTGCGCACGCTCCTTGCCATTGCCGTTTCGTGCGGCGTTGCGGGCCAGTTGACGTACTGGGCCATCAAGCTCTTCCCTGTATTCGCTCCCATGTCGCACATGCAGGAGCAGCCCCGTCTGGATCCGCAGAGCCCCAGCCAGTTCTTCAGGAACGGAATCGGAATGCGGCCGCCTGTCCCTGGAACCGTGGCGAGGAACCACCTGCCGATGGGCGTTGACACCCAGGAAGAGGCCGCGATTCTTGTCAACCCGCTCCCGCGCACCAGTGCCGTTCTCGAGGAGGGGAAGAGGGGGTTCACGAACCACTGTGCGGTGTGCCACGGTCCACTTGGGAACGGAGTGCCATCACTCACGGCAGCCTATGGAGCGAAACCCGCGAACCTCATCTCTCAACAGTTCCGGGACATGCCTGATGGAAAGGTCTACTGGACACTTGTCAGGGGGAAGGGGGCCATGCCCTCGTATGCCTACGATCTCTCTGAAAAGGAACGCTGGGCCGTTGTTCACTATGTGCGGGTTCTGCAACGGGCTCAGAACGCGCGGCCGGAGGACCTGAAATGAAGAACCACTCCGCGGCACTGTATGGGCTAACGGTTCTGGGTCTCATAGGGGTTGCGGCTTCCTATGTACTCGCCGGTGCCCCCCGCTTCTGGGCGAACTGGGTTCTGTGGTTCGTCTACCTTCTTACGATCGCCCTCGGCTCTCTTTTTATCGTGGCCCTGGAACACCTGGTTGGGGCTCGCTGGAGCGTGCCTCTGCGGCGCGTGCCCGAGCGGCAGTCGACACTTCTCCTGATGCTGGCGCCCGTTGCGCTGGTGGCCCTGGCCTCGCTCTTTGTTATCTACCCGGGCGCCAGACCCGAGGCCGCACACCACAAACTGCTTTCGGGGAAGGCGGTTTGGCTCGGGTTCCCGTTCTTCTCGGCCCGCACGATCGTGTTCTTCGCGCTCTGGCTCACCGGGCTTATGGTCCTGGTGCGCGGCTCGGTCAAACAAGACAGCTCCCGGAGTCCCCAATTCAATATCAAGGCGAGACGCTTCGCCCCGTTGTTCATGGTCTTCTTCGGGTTCGGGGTCACAATGGTAGCCTTCGACTGGATCAGCGCCCTCGAGCCAGAGTGGTACAGCGACATCTTTGGTGTCTACATCTTTGCCGGATCGTTTCTCTCGGCCCTCGCGACAATGGCCCTGATGATTGATTACCTCCAGAGACGCGGACGGCTTCCCGGGATTCGCCGTGATCACATCTACAACGTCGGCGCCTTCATGTTCGCCTTCACGGTCTTCTGGTCATATATTGGCTTCGCGCAATACATGCTGATGTGGTACGGCAACATGCCCGAGGAGGTCGGCTGGTACAAGGCCCGAATCGAGGGCCCGTGGCTCGGCGTGGCGCTCCTGGCCGTGTTACTCAATTTCGCCGTCCCGTTCTTCGCGCTGATACCCCGGGATGTCAAGGGGGACCGGCGGCATCTGCGCTGGGTTGCCATTGTCATGCTCACCGGACACTATCTCGACCTCTATTGGCTCATCTTTCCAGCGCTCCGAAAAGGAGTCCTTTTCTCGTGGCCGGAGGTGAGTTTCGCCCTTTTCTTCGTCAGCCTCACTCTCCTGTGGCTGAGGCGTGCCACTGAAGTTGGTGAAGACATGCCAGTGGGTGACCCGTTCCTCCAGGAAGGACTTGGGATCCGTCTATGATTGAACACTATGTGAGCCCCGATGAACTGCGGCGCCTCGGCTCGGCACTCCTCGTCATTCTCACCACAATCAGCCTGTACGCACTTTTCGCCTTTCTCATCGTTCCGTCCATGCGGAACGCGAATGCTCCCGTGACTTCCGCAGTGGAGGCGCCTCAGGGCGAAACCGGATGGCTTGACCCGGCCGAGTATCCGGCGGCCAAAAGCGTCGCCGTTCCGCCCGTCGACCCGAAGACAGTCATGAGCCCCACGCCCGAGATGCTCGCCCGGGGCCGAGCCGTCTTCGCGGAAACCTGCGCTCCCTGCCACGGCACGGCGGGCGCGGGAAATGGTTCTTCGGCCGCAACACTGAAACCCTTGCCCCGGGACTTCACAAGAAAAGAAGGTTGGAAGAACGGTTACCGCATTCCGGACATCTATCGGACCCTCGAACAGGGAATCCCGGGCAGCGGAATGGTCTCTTACAACTTCCTGAAGAAGCGAGACCGAATGGCACTGGTCCATTTCGTTCAGTCGCTCGGGGCGTTCGACCACGGGCCGGAGGATCCGAACGCGCTCGGCGTCCTGGCTTCAGCTTTCGCTTCCGGGGGGGAGGTCATTCCAGCCCGGATTCCGGTCTCGGCAGCCATGAAGTGTCTCGAAAGAGAAGCCGCGACACCCCAAGAACTTCACAATCTGGAATCCGCCTCCGGGCTTTTGCGCAAGTCGATTGTCGACAAAGAGGCGGCGGAAACAGTACTGGCAGGGCTGGGCGACTGGCCGCAAGACGTCAATGGACTGGCCAGCAGGATTTCCGCGGGCCTCCCAGGGAACGGATTCTCGCCTTCAGTGGCCACGTACACTCTGGACAGCTGGCGGACCCTCCAGGAAGAGCTTTCGAGGAGTGTTGCGAAGTGAGCCGTCCTCGCATGTTCTTTTCACGTGCGCTGATTGTGGGAGCCGTCCTCGTCCTGCTCGCACCAGGGTCTTCCGCGCTTCCCGCCGTTCCAGAGACGATCCCGCCACCAGAGCCCGCTGAAGCCGGCTTGGACGAGAAGCTCGGAGCGGCGATTCCTCTCGACATCACTCTCAACGACGAAGAGGGCCGGCCCGTCAAGCTGGCCAGTCTGATCGACCGGCCCACGATCTTGAATCTGGCTTTCTTCCGTTGCACCGGGATCTGCACTCCCCTCTTGTCCGGGGTGGCCCAGGCAGTCAACCAGCTCGAACTCGAGCCTCTGCGGGATTACCGGATCATCACGGTCAGCTTCGACGATAGAGACACGCCCGAAATTGCGCTCGGGAAGCGGACGAACTACCTGAAGATGATCGGCAAGCCCTTCCCGCCTTCCGCATGGCACTTCCTCACTGGAGACGCCAGGGAAACGAAGCGACTGTGTGATGCGGCCGGCTTCAAGTTCAAGCGCGAAGGGGACCAGTTCATCCATCCGGGAGCCATCATGATCGTCTCTCCGAAGGGCATACTGACCCGCTACATGTATGGGATCGACTATCTGCCCGCCGACGTGGCCATGGCACTGGGGGAGGCAGCCAGGGGAGAGCCGAGACCAACAATCAGCAAGTGGCTGAAGTTTTGCTTCAGCTACGACCCAGCGGGGAGACGGTACGTCTTCAGCACAACCCGAACAGCGGCGGTTCTGGTTCTTTTGGGAGCCGGAATCTTCCTTGGCTATTTGCTTGCAATGGGAGCACGAAACGGGGCCGCACAGAGAAAAGAAGCGGGCCAGAGTGGCGAGAAGGAGCCGTTACCATGAGCGGCAGCAAACCCTTGGAAATGCGCGCCCATCAGAGCTTTCTCGACGCCACGGGCCCTCGAAAGGGCCTGGCGGCGTGGCTGACATCCACGGATCACAAACGAATCGCGCTCCTCTACCTCTATTCCATGGCCGCGTTCTTTCTCGCGGGTGCCGGGATCGGGGTGGCGATGCGGCTGGTCCAGCTGCAGCCGATGCAGCACATCATGAAAGCGCAAACGTACAACGCGCTCTTCACGCTGCACGGCGTGATCATGATCTTCCTCTTTGTCATTCCGGGGGTTCCGGCCGTCTTTGGAAACTTCTTTCTTCCTATCCTGCTCGGAGCAAGAGACGTGGCCTTTCCGAGGATCAACCTGGCGACCTGGTATTTCTTCATGGCAGGAGCCCTGATAGCCGTCGCCGCCCTTTTCACGGGAGGCGGACCACCGGATACCGGCTGGTCGTTCTATGCACCGTTCAGCATCAAGACAGGAACGAATGTCACGCTCGCGGTCTTCGGAGCCTTTATCCTGGGATTCTCCTCGATGCTCACGGGCATCAACTTCATCACCACGATCCACCGGATGCGGGCACCGGGAATGAACTGGTTCCGGATGCCGCTCTTCTGCTGGGCTCTTTACGCAACCTCCTGGATCCAGATTCTCGCGACACCCATCGTCGCGATCACGCTCGTTCTCGTCATCCTCGATCGGGTTTTCGGCGTCGGACTGTTCGATCCCAGCAAGGGGGGCGATCCCCTTCTCTATCAGCACCTCTTCTGGATCTACTCGCACCCGGCCGTCTACATCATGATCCTCCCCGCGATGGGGGTGATCTCGGAGGTCTTGCCCACTTTCACCAAAAGACCCATCTTCGGGTATCGCGCCATCGCGTTCTCCTCGCTCTCGATTGCCGGTGTGGGCTCCCTCGTCTGGGCGCACCACATGTTCACGAGCGGAATGAGCGACTTCGCCAACATGCTGTTTGCCCTCCTGACAATGATCGTCTCCGTTCCGAGCGCGATCAAGGTCTTCAACTGGACGAGCACTCTCTACAAGGGGTCCATCGACTTCAAGCCTCCCCTTCTCTACGCGCTGAGCTTCATCTTCCTGTTCTCTATCGGCGGGCTGACAGGCATCATGAACGGGACACTCGCGATCAACGTCCACGTACACGACACCTACTTCATCGTCGGGCACTTCCACTATGTAATGTTCGGGGGAACCGGCTTTGCCTTCTTCACCGCTCTGTTGTACTGGTTTCCCAAAATGTTCGGAAGAACCTACTCGAATCGCCTCGCTTATGCGGCTTGGATCCCCCTGTTCACGGGGTTCAACATGCTCTACTTCAGCATGCTCGTGCTGGGCCTTCAGGGGATGCCACGCCGCTACTATACCCACCTGCCCCAGTTCGAGAAGGGTCACGTTGTCGCCACGGCCGGTTCATGGTTTCTGGCAGCCGGCCTGATTCTCTTCTTTGCAACCTTCATTCACGGAGCGCTCAGGGGCCCGAAGGCGGCAGCGAACCCGTGGGGAGGGGTCACGCTGGAGTGGACCTTGCCCTCGCCTCCGGCTGTCGAGAACTTCGAGAACATTCCAGTCATCACACGCGGTCCCTACGAGTTCCACTCGTCTTGCGAGGAGACTGCGTCATGAAGGAACTCGCCGCTCACGAGGAGCATCGGGACGACTTCGGTGACAAGCTCGGGATGTGGCTCTTCCTCGTAACCGAGATCATGCTGTTCGGCGGGCTATTCATAGCCTACTCGTACATGCGTTACCGGTATGCGGCCGAGTTCCATCATGGCGGACAACAACTAAACGCCACGATCGGTGTGATCAACACGGTGATTCTCTTGACGAGCAGTCTGACCGTCGTGCTCAGTCTTGTCGCCATTCAGAAAAACGACATCTTCAAGACTAAACTCTTCCTGTGGGCGACAGTTCTCCTCGCATGCGGATTCCTCGTCAACAAGGGATTCGAGTGGTCGGCGAAGTTCCATCACGGTCTCTACCCTGGCTCGGAGCACATGGCGAAGCTGCCCCACGGTGAACAGGTCTTCTTCGGTCTCTATTTCACGATGACGGGCCTCCACGGCATACACGTTCTGGCGGGGGCTGGTGTCCTCGCGTGGGTGGCACTCCTGGTCGCGAAGGGGGAAATCACTCCTCACCGGTTCACGGTTCACGAAAACGCTGGCCTGTACTGGCACATCGTCGATGTCATCTGGATCTATCTTCTGCCGCTTTTCTATCTGGCGGCCTAGCCATCGAGGCCGAAATGGCCAGCTGAGGATTCGGTAATGAGCGTGAGGTCTCACACGGCGGAACGGCCAGGAGAGCACCCTGGCTACAGGACATTCATAACGGTCTGGGGAGCACTTCTCCTGTTGACTGCGAGTCTCGTCGCGCTTTCTCACATGGGGCACTCGCAGGCGGTTCTGGGCCTTCTGACGATTACACCCTTGAAGGCGGCACTCGTTTTCTACTACTTCATGCACCTCAAATACGAACCGCCGCTCCTCAAGGCGGTGCTCTTCGTGACACTGGCGACACTTCTCATCTTCTTCACCCTGACGTTCGCGGATGTTGCGTTCAGGTAGAGAGGGAGAATCTCGTGGGATGGATGGTTCAAGCTTCTACGTCCGCCGGAAGAGCCGACCAAGTCTTCCTTTTCGTCTTCGCCCTGTCCGTGATCTTCCTTGTGGGGATAACGGCCACAATGATCTACTTCGTTGTTCGCTACGACAAGAAACGCCACCCGAGGGCGGAGCAGATCGAAGGGAACGCACTGCTGGAAATAGTGTGGACAGTCATCCCCCTCGTTCTCTTCCTCGTCATGTTCTACTACGGCTGGACGAATTTCGCCTACATGCGGAATCCCCCGCGGGACGCCATGGCCGTAAGAGTCACCGGACGGCAGTGGAACTGGTCGTTCGAGTACCCCAACGGTAAGCAGACGACCCGGCTCTTCGCAGCGCTCGGAAGGCCAATGAAACTCGAACTTCGAAGCCCGGATGTTGTTCATGGGTTCTATATCCCGGCGTTCCGCCTGAAACAGGATGTCGTGCCCGGGCGAGTCAACACGACCTGGTTTCAACCCACGCTCGAGGGGTCTTATGACATTGAGTGCACGGTAATCTGCGGCACCAACCACTCACAGATGCTCTCCAAGGCCGTCGTCGTCTCTGAAGAGGAGTTCAAGGCCTGGTACTTCGGTGATGACGGAACACCCGAGCCGGGTTCGGCTCAGAAAGATCAGGGAAAGACAGTTTCCAGCCCTCATGAGCCCCGGGGCCTGCAGATTCTCCGCTCGAGGCGGTGTCTCACTTGTCACTCCACGGATGGACGCCCGATGACGGGGCCGACGTTCAGGGGCTTCGTTGGTGCCAGGGAGTCTGTGATCGCTCTCGGCAAGGAGGAAACCGTGACTGTCGACGAGGCTTTCATCAGAAAGTCCATAGAGCAGCCGCACGCCGCGCGGGCCAAGGGCTATCCAGCCATCATGCCCACCGTGCCGCTCACCGCGGACGAGATGAATGATGTTGTCGAGTACCTGAAGAGCCTGAAGTGACTGCTTTACCTGAACGCGGATCCGCGGCCCGGCGCGGGCTCTCCCCCGGGACCTTCGCGCAACTGACGAAGTTCCGCATTTCCGTCATGTCAACTCTGACGGCCATTGCGGGCCATGTCGCCTTTGTCCGCGGTTTTGACTGGAGCGTTCTTTACGCATCGGCCGGCACCCTGCTCCTCGCCATGGGCGCCTGTGTGATCAACGAGATAGAAGAGCGCAACATAGACGCCAAAATGGAGCGGACCAGGAAAAGGCCACTGCCCAGCGGGACGATCTCCGTGCATCTCGCCGTGGCAGTTGCGACGGCTCTCTCGGGCGCGGGGTTCTCGGTACTCTACCTTGGAGGTTCGCTTCTGGCGGCCTTGCTCGGTCTCCTGGCCCTCCTCTGGTACACCTGCGTTTACACGCCGCTGAAGAGGGTGACCCCCTTTGCGGCCGTCCCGGGTTCGCTGATCGGAGCCTTGCCCCCGGCCATTGGCTGGGCGAGCGCGGGAGGAGACATTCTCGACCCCGCTATCCTCTCCCTCTGTTTCGTCTTCTTCGTCTGGCAGGTCCCGCACTTTTGGCTCCTCGTCCTGCTGCACGCGGACGATTACGAGCGCGCGGGGTTGCCCGTTCTGCGTAATGCGGTTTCGGAGAGGGGGCTTTCTCGCATGACGTTCACCTGGATCTCGGCGACCGCGGCCTCTTGCGCCCTGCTCCCTCTCTTTCGCGGCCTCTTGACGCTGCCAGCGACAGTCCTCCTTTTTGCAGCGGCTGGCTGGCTGGTCGTGAAAGAGTTCCCGCTCGCGGTTCCCGCGGCGCTTCCTCCCTATCGCAGAGCCTTTCTCGACATCAACATATTTGCCCTCGCGCTGGTGGCAAGTGTCGTGATTGACCCGTTCCTGGCCCGCTGAGGAGACTCTTCCGCTCCTCCCCCCGGAATCATGCGCCCGGCGGATGCGAGACTTCCCCGCCGTCTCTCTGTCCTAGAATGCCCCCTGGCTGGCGTCCGCGCGGAAGCGGGCACGGGTGAGGTTCTCTCACCGCCCGGGGAAGTTGCGATCGCGGGCCAAGACCCGGGGTATCGAAAGGCATTTGTATGACAACCCCTTTCCGCATGGCCGCCACGGCGGCTCTTTGTTCGCTTCTTCTCTTCGCGCCGTGTGGCCACAGCGCCCAGAGTGCGCAGACGTCAAAACCGGCACCAGCAACCGACGAGGGCTGGCCCCGCACCTACCAGAGCGGGAATCTCGAGTTCACGGTTTACCAGCCGCAGCTCGATGCATGGGATGGCAACCGGCTCGACTTTCACATGGCGGTGTCCGCGGGCGAAAAGGGATCCCAGTCCCCGGCCTTCGGCGTCGTCTGGATGACAGCACGCGCCGATGTGGACAAGACGCGGCGTCTCGTTTATCTCGACAGCATGAAGATCCCCAGGGTCAACTTCCCGTCCGCCTCTGATGGCGGCGCGGCCTACCAGAAGACCCTCGAGACGTTCCTGCCCAAGAAATCGAAGGCGATTGCGCTCGACCGGATTGAAGCCGACCTGGCGATCCTTGCGGCGGAGAACAAGGGCGCCACCGTTCCGATCAAGAACGACCCGCCCCGAATCCTCTTTTCCAGGGAACCCGCGATCCTGCTCTTCGTCGACGGCGACCCCGTCTTCAAGCCCGTCGAGAAAACAACGTGGCAGCGGCTCATCAACACACGTCCCCTCGTCCTCAGAGACTCGGGCGGCCGCCTCTACATTCATCTCTTCGACGGCTGGCTCTCCAGCGCCAGCATCTCGGGCGCGTGGACGGTTGTCTCCCGGCCACCGAAGGAGCTGGACACGATCGCTCAGCAGCTCGCTCCCACGAACATCGTGGATCTTCTGGAAGGGGCCCCGTCAAACCCGGATGATCCCAAAACGAAACCGTCGCTCAAAAAAGGCCCCGTTCCAAAGATCATCACCTCGAACGTTCCGAGCGAACTTATCGTGACGGAGGGCGAACCCAACTTCGTTCCAATCGACGGAACCCAGCTCCTCTACGTTTCCAACACCACCGGGAACATCTTCAAGTCGATGGCGGACCAGAACACCTATATCCTCGTGACGGGACGCTGGTTCCGGGCGGCTTCCTGGGAGGGGCCATGGGCCTTCGTCGCCGGTAACGCCCTGCCCGTGGATTTCGCCAGCATCCCCGACACGAGCGCCAAGGAAAACGTTAAGGCGTCGGTCCCAGGAACGCGCCAGGCACAGGAAGCCCTGATAGCCAACAGCGTGCCCCAGACCGCCAAGATCGAACGCAAGTCAGCGAAAACGACGCCTGTCTACGACGGCGAGCCGCAACTCCGGACCATCGAGGGGACTCCCCTCCAGTACGTTGTCAACTCGGGGACCCCCGTCATCATGGTGGATGCAAAAACCTGGTACGCAGTGGAGAAGGGGGTCTGGTTCGTCGCGACGTCGCCGAAGGGTCCCTGGACCCTTGCGGTATCCGTCCCGGCCGTCATCTACACCATCCCGGCGAGTTCGCCTCTTCATTACGTCACCTATGTGAAGGTGTACGACTCCACACCGGAGGTCGTGTACGTTGGGTACACGCCCGGATACATGGGCACAGTCGTCACTTCCGACTACGTTGTTGTCTATGGGACCGGATACACTTACACGCCCTGGATTGGCGCCTATTACTATCCGCCCCCGCCCACCTATGGATTCGGAGTCGTGGTGCGTTACACGCCGTGGACAGGGTGGGCCGTTGCTTTCGGCTTCGGCTGGAGCTACGGCCCCACCACGGTCATGGCCTGGGGCTGCTACCCGTCCTGGGGCGCGTACTACTACCCGCCGTACTACAGGCCACCCTATTCCGGAGCGGTCGTGACACCTTATGGCGCCGCTGTCTGGGGACCTGGCGGATGGGCCCGGACCACGGGAAACGTCTACTCTCACTACGGGACCACTTCTACCGTCAGGCGGACCTCCGGCGGTTATAACGCCTATACGGGAAACCGGTGGGGCAGCCAAGTGGGCCAGTCGTACAACTCTGCGACAGGTCAACTCTCGGCGGGACAGCGGGCCGCCGTTGGCAACGCCTACACGGGCGACTACGCCGCGGGCCGGCGGGGCTACACGACGAACGTGAACACGGGTGCCACGGCTGCCGGACGGCAGACCGTTTCGGGGAACGTCAACACGGGGAACTATCGCGCCGATTCCGTTGGGGGTGGTTACAACCCCCAGACCGGCAGGTACGCGGCCGGTGAAAAAACCACCATTGGCAACACCAAGACGGGTCAATCAGTAACGGCGGGACAGGGGACCGCCGGGAACGCCAGAACCGGTCAGAACGTTGACTATCGCTATGTTCACGGGGAAAGCGGGGCCGGGGCCGGCCAGATCGGCGACTCCACCATCGCCAAGACAGCCAGCGGGGACTACTACGCCACCAGGGACGGGAACGTCTACAAAAAGGAAGGTGGCGGCGGCTGGTCGCAGTATCAGCCAGGCGGGAGCACTGGTGGAGGCGCCGCTCCCTACTCCAGAGGTGAAGGTTCGGGCAGGTGGAGCCAGCTGCCCGACGGATCGCCAACCACCAACAGCCTGAATGAAAGCGCCCGCGCTCGCGAAATGGGCCAGCAAAAATGGAGCGGATACCAGTCGAGCCCGGCCGCCTCGTCGTGGAGCGGCCGGACTGGAGGGTCAGGAGGCGGACGGCGGCGTTAATTCAGCGTCGAGCTGCCTTCGGGCAACATCCGGCCTGAGAAGGAGAGCCTGGGAGCAACCCTCGAAACATCTTTTGGCGCCCTCACGTACAATCCCACATCTCAAAAAACAGGACAGAGGAGTGGAGGGGTCTATGCCCGAAGTTTCTGATTACAAACCTGGGGCTTTTTGCTGGGTAGATTTGGCGACGCCTGACACAGCGGCCGCGACGTCGTTTTATGGGAGTCTCTTCGGATGGCAGACGTTCGTCGTGCCGTCAGAGCAGCCCGGAATGGAATACACGCTCTTTCAGGCCGGCGGCAAGGAAGTGTCCGGCATGGGCAAACTCTGCGAGGAAGAAGCTGCCAAGGGGGTTCCGCCACACTGGATGATCTACGTGGCGGCAACAGATGCCGGAGAGAAACTCGAAAAGGCGAAGACCCTCGGAGCAACCGCCATCATGGAGCCAATGGACATCACGGATGCCGGGCGCATGGCCATTTTCCGGGACCCGCAGGGGGCCGTGATCTCCATCTGGCAGGCCCGCAGCCACAAGGGCTTCGGCACGATGGGGGACGCCAACACCCCGTGCTGGTTCGAACTCGCAACAAAGAACGGAGAAGAAGCCGTCAAGTTCTATGGTGAGGTCTTCGGGTGGACCGCCAGCGGCAGCGACATGGGAGGGTTCACCTACTACGAGTGGAAGAACGGCGACTCCAGCATCGGGGGCATGATGCCCATGGTGGGCGATGAGTGGCAGGGGATTCCTCCGCACTGGATGGTCTACTTCGCGGTCGCTGATTGCGATGCCACGGCAGAGAAGGTGAAGGAACTCGGGGGAAAAGTCTGCGTCCCGCCAACCGACATTCCCAACGTTGGCCGGTTTTCCGTCGTGAACGACCCGCAGGGGGCCGTTTTCTCGGTCATCACCCTCAAGGCCTAAATCCACTTCGCGAAAAATGCCGGGGGGTGCACCCCCGGCTTCCTTCTTGCTGTGACGTTGCCACGCATGCTGGAGTTGTTTTCGCCAAGTTCTCATCCCCAGCCCCGGCGGAGCCGCGCATGGGAACTATGCTCTGCGCGGGTGAAATTGACCGGTTATCCAGACGCAACCTGCTTCCCGCTCTCCACGGTCACCCGGGGCGAGGGCAAGAACTCTGGAAACGCTCAATTTTACCCGTGGAAAGAATAGCTGGGGATCACCGGGAAACCACCGGGCGGGCGGGACGCCCGCGCTCCCAGGCGGGGCCAGCCGGGAAGGGTTCCCTCCAAGGAGGGGGACCCGCCGGGGAGGGTTCACCCCAAGGAGGGGTACACAGAAGGCCCCCCCTACCCTACTCGAGTCTCTCTTCCTTGACAGGTACCGGGACGGGTTCCTTCGGAAACGGCTGTCCGAGCCAACTTTCAAAAAGAGCGGCCTGCCCGGGTGTGGGGGAAACCACGGGCTTGATTTCATAAGTGTAAGACCGGCGCGAGCCCAAAGTGAGTGGGATCTCAATGAGCTGATCCCTCCGAAAGAGGTGGATCGTCACGGGGGTTCCCGCGGGGACCTCGCGCTCGATCCTCTTCAGCTGCTCTTCCGAAGCCCTGTATCCATCAACCGAGACGAGTTCATCCCTGGCATCGATACCGGCGCAAGACGCGGCCCGGCCATCCAGAACCTCGGTGACGGTCAGCTTCCCATTCTCGACTTTGGTCTTCCACCCAAAATCGGCTTTCACCTTGATGTTCTTTTCGTCCGAACTCTCTTCGCCTTCTTCCTTCTCGGGCTTTTCGGTCAGTTCGACACCATGGGGCCGCAGGAGGGGCGAAAGGTCGGGTGATTCGGTCCCCCGGACGTAGCGGTCAAAAAAAACGTGCGGGTCACACCCCGTCGCTTCCTTCACCGCGGTTTCATATCCGCCTTCCGGATAGCCCGCGTCCTTGGCGCCGTAGCGGGCCATCAACCAGTTCTGAACGTCGTCCAGCGACCTCTTTCCACCCGTCTCGGACCGGATCAGGAGGTCGAGGGCCAGTCCGATGAGTGCCCCCCGGCGGTAGTAGCTCTCCGAGACGTTCGAAGAGTTTTCATCTGGCTTGTAGAGCCGAATCCAGGTATCAAAAGAGGATTCCTCCGCGCTCTGAACCCGAATGCCTGGCGTCTCGAGATGCCCCTTGAGCATCTTCGACCACTCCTCGAACGCGTGCCTGGGCGCGATGAGCCCCGCCCGCACCGGCAACAGTGCCTCGTAGTAGGACGTGAGGCCTTCCATGGCCCAGAGATCGCGTGTGTAGACTTCCCGGGTGTAATCGAACGGCCCCAGAACCGCTGGCCGAATCCGCTTCACATTCCAGACGTGAAAGAACTCGTGGGCAATGAGGTACAGAACCTCGCGGTACTCTTTCTCTGGCTGGAAGCGCCACGGGGCGATTCCGATGGACTGCGAGTTCTTGTGCTCGAGTCCGCCCCCTGCCCCGGCCGCGATGTGAATGAGGAAAGCGTAACGCTCGTAAGGCAAGCCCCCAAAAAGGCGCGCTGACGTCTCCACGATTTTCTTGACGTCCGAAAGAAGACGCTCAGCGTCTTCATTGCCCTTCCCCCACAGTGCGATGACGTGAGGCTTGCCCAAAACATCAAACGAGAGAACCCGGTGTGTTCCACACTCGAAGGGCGAGTCGGCAAGTTCGTCGTAATCCCGTGCCTGGTAGGTCCCATCCTTTTCGGGCAGAGCAATCGTCACCCGCCACCCCTCGGGAAGCAGAAACCGGACATCATGAGGTTCCTCTTTCCTTCCCTCGACATAGAAAAACAGACTCGTCCCGTTTCCGTACGCGTGCGTCCCGTCCAGGTGCGACGTCCGGACCGTCAGTTCATTGGCATACACACGATAACGGACCCGAAAACCAGTGCCACCCTCCCCGGCAGGAGGGGTGACCCTCCAGACATTCTTCGAGATTTTCTCGAACCTCACCGGCTGACCGGAATCGGTTTGCACCAAGAGATCCCGGACATTGCGAGAGAAGTCTCTCACCGAGTATGACCCGGGCGCCCACACCGGCATCACGAGGTCAAACGAATGCACAGCCTCCTGGAAGGGCGGAATCTCCATGACGATGTGGTAGAGGTGGTTCCGGGGCTCCGGGGCTGACACAGTAAACGAGAACCGGGAGAGACCGGCCGCCTCGGCACTCATAGCTCCTCCAAAAAGAGAGAAAAAGATAATGAGCCCCGCGCCCGGGGGCCAAGCCCTCACGAAGAAGAGGGAACGGCGTGGACTGCTCCGCGCCTGTCGTGTCTCAATACTTCCTCATCAGACCAACCACGATTCCCTGCACCTCTACGTCTTCCTCCGGCGCCAGGATGGGAGACATTTTCTGATTCGAGGGCTGCAGACGAATCACCCCTTCCGGCTCCCGGAAGAAACGCTTCAGCGTGGCTTCGCCCCTCACAAGCGCGGCCACGAGTTCTCCGTTGTCCGCTGTCTTGCGCTTCTGGAGGACGACGAAGTCCCCGTCGTGGATCCCTTCCTCAACCATGGACTCGCCTCGAACCGTCAGAACGAACCCCTCTCCCTTCTTGGTCAGGAGTTCTGGTACCGCAACCGTCTCCGGCGCCGGCAACACCTCAATCGGGCTCCCGGCCGCGATCCGCCCGATCAAGGGAAGCTCCACGGCACCTGCAGCACGGGGCTCCTCGTGCACCAGAAGCGACCGCCGCCGGTTTTTTTCGCGAATCAGAATGCCCTTCTCCATCATCAGCCGTATGTGCTTCTGCAGCGTGCCGAATGAGGAAAACCCGAAGTTCTTGCAGATCTCTCTCTGCGTGGGCGAAATTCCAGATTGCGCCCTGTACTCCCGGATGTAATCCAGAATCTCCTTCTGCCGTTTGGTCAGCGTGACTTCCATGGGACTCCTCTCCATCTCGCAGCCAGTGCTTTCTCTCGGGATCTGGCTAAAACTACCGAATATTGGCGCAAAAAGACCGCAAAATCAAGAGAAAAAACCAGAAGCCTGCCCGGCGCTGCCGGGCAGGCAAAATCTCCTGGTTCTTAGCGGAGCACGACGCTCAGTTTGTTGGAGGCATCCAGGTCGAGCCGGAGCATACGGTTTTCTCCGCCCGGAACCTCAAACGTGTACGGCTGGAATTGCCTCACACTGCCATCCGCGGAAATCACCCAGAATTTCCAGTCTCCCTTGCCTGCCGGAACCTGAATCGAGCCCTCGATCAGCCCGCCACGGCTCTTTTTACCGAAGTTGAATGACTTGCGGAACACCTCACGTTCGTTCAGCCGGATCATGACGTGACCATCCGAGATCGGGCAGTCGAACGTGATCTTGACCGTGGCCGTGGACGGAGTCGGCAAGGCAGGGGCTGCCGTCGGTGTCTCTACTTTCTTGCCGAGATCGGCGCGAGCAGCCACCGTGGGTGTGGGTTTCTTCTTTTTTGCGATCTCGTCTTTTTTCTTCTGGTCCTCGGTGGCCTTCTCGGCCGCTTTCAGGCGTTCCTCTGCCGTGGCCTTGAGGGCGAGAGCATCGGAATTCTGAGGATCGAGAACCAGGAGGGCCCCGACTTCGACGAGGGCCTTGGTGTCGTCTCCGGCGCTGACAGCATCGCGAGCCGCCTGCAGACGATTATGAATCTCTGTCAGCCGGGAGTCCTTCTTCCGCTGTTCCTCCAGGAGAATCTCGGTCTTCTGGACAGCGTCCTTGGCGGCGGCGGAATCCGGCACTTGCCGGGCGAGTTCGCGGTACTTCTCCAGGGCCTCCGCGTACTTCCCTTCCATCACCAGCCGGTTCCCTTCTTCCATCAGGCTTCGTCTGTCGCTGGCGTTCTTGGCCGCGGTGTTGTCAACGGGCACGGCCGTCTTCTCTTCCGCGGACCTGCGAAGGAGGAAGAAACCAGCCACGACGACGGCGATCAAGATGCTCCCGCCCAAGATGAGGAAGACGTAACGGCTGTTCACTTCGCGACTGAGGTTCTTTTTGACCTCGGCGGGGCCAGTTTGCGGAGGCGGTGTTTCATCCGGAAAGAGATCGATCGGGGGCGGAGGTGGCACCGAGACTTTTGGAACGGGGGCCGGCGTCTTCGTGGCGCTGGAGGGCTCCAGAGGCGCGGGCCGCGAGGACGCTCCGGACGGTGGGGGCGAGATCGCGGACGAGCGCGTGGCCTGGACAGGGACGAGTGGTGTCTGACCGTTCTGGGGAGAACTCCCCGCGACACGCATCGCACCGGAAGCCGGCCTTTCCGGCGGTTTGGATGGGGGCTTGACCGCGGGTGCGCCCTGAGAAGAGGGCGGTGCCTGACGCTGAGCTGGCGGAGGTCCGGAGGGTCCGCCGGCTGGCGTCGCGGGCCGGGGCTGTTGTTGAGAAGGTGCCGCGGGAGGTACCGCGGAGACGGCAGGTGGAGGAAGCGGCTTTGCAGACGTTCCTGATTCTGGGCCACGCATCACGCCCGAAGGTGGGCGCGCTGGCGGGGCTGGGGGTTTTTGCCCGGGGGACGGGGTGGGGCCGGACGGCGCGGAGGCCGCCATCATGCTGCGAACCATCTTCGCTGCATCCACCAGCACCTCCGTCGGACGATTCTCGACGGAACTTGGCTCCCCTCCCGTTTGCATGGACACGGGGGGACGGATGGGCGGAACGGCCGTCACCTGTGACGGAGGAGTTTGCGGAAGGATGGGACTCGCTTTTGGTGTTCCGTTGGCTGCCGGGCCAACTGGCTGACGAGGAGCGGGCTCATGTTGCGCTGGCTTTGGAGCCATGGTCTGCATGACGGGCTTCATGAAGAGTTCCGTCGCGGGCAAACGCTCCGTCAGCCCTTCGCCATCGGCGTTTGAAAGTGTTCTCGGGGGCACCGCGGCCGTCTGGGCTGGACCGTCAGGTCGAGAGCCTCGCGTCGATTTTCCTGTCTCGTCGAGAGGAGCCGCCGTCGATTTGGGAGGCGGCGTGGGCCTTTCTTGCGGTCTCTGGGGCGGCGGAGCCGGCTTTGGAGGTGGATTCAGGGCGGCATCATCCAGCTGCCACTCGGCCGATTTCTCGGGCACTCGCTGGGGGCCACGGCCTCCGGCGGGGGTGGAATCCAGGTCGAAACCAGACGAACGTCCTGCTGGAGAAGAGCCTGATCTGAGCCCTCCGGGGGGAGTCGCGTCTGGATCCAGGCGGCGGCCAGGATGCGGGGAGGACAGATAACTTCTCTCGGGACCGGGAGGGGGCGCCATTGGCTGTTGCAGCGCCTGGAGGGCAGGAGGTGCAGCCGGCCTGGGTTGCGCAGGAGCGGGCTGTGGTGCCTGCGGGGGCACGGCAGGGGTGAAACGCGGCGTCTGGGGAGAGCTATCTATGGCCGCCATGGGGCCGAGTTTCTCCGCCGCGGCCACCATCTGTCCGAGGTCACGCAGCATCTGCCGCTCTTCTTCCCGCGCCTTGTATTCATAGAGAGCCAGGGCGAAGTCATTTCCGCGCTGAAAGCGGTTCGCGGGATCCTTGGAGAGTGCTTTCTCGAGAATCTGCACGAGTTCGGCTGGAACCGAGGAGTCGTAGGTCTCCGGCGGGGTAAACGCTTCGTGGACGATCTTGTAGGAAATCTGCGTCAGGTTCTCGCCACTGAAAGGCTTTTTCCTGGTGATGAGTTCATACAAGACAACGCCGAGCGAGAAGAGATCGCTGCGGCCATCCACGGCATCGCCCGTCACCTGTTCTGGTGACATGTAGTTTGGCGTTCCCAGAAACTGGCCCGTCGACGTGAGATTGGATTTCTCGATTTTCGCGATGCCAAAGTCCGTGATTTTCACCACTCCCTCGGGAGTGATGATGATGTTCGCGGGCTTCACGTCGCGGTGCACGATTCCGCGCCGGTGAGCGTAGTCAAGCGCCTCCGCGACCTGACCGATGATTTCTGAAATTCGTTCGTAGGTGTAGGGGACCTTCTCTTGCAGGAGCTGCTTGAGGTTCTTTCCCTCGACATACTCCATGGCGATGAAGGATGTCTCGGTCTGGGAATCTTCCCCTACGTCGTGAACAGTAACGATATTGGGATGAGAGAGGATGCCCGCGGCCTGAGCTTCTCTCAGGAAGCGCTCGCGAAATTCCCGCTGCTCGAGGTCGTCTTCCCCGACAGCCCTGATTGTTTTGAGGGCCACCATCCTGCCGATGACGGGGTCGCGGCCAAGGAAGACGATACCCATCGCCCCTTTTCCGAGTTCCCGGACGACTTCATAGCGGCCGAATTTCTTCGCGCCATGAGACTGGGTTGTCCCCGGATCAGCTGGCAGATATCCTCCTTCTCTCCATGGCCGCCGAGCCCCCCACGCTAACGGTCAGCCGCGCTAGCAAAATTCTAGGTTGGCGCCGAAGCGAGTGTCAATTCGGCAAACCCACCGGCCCGGAGAAGCCACAACTATAATCCATCTGATGTCTTTGTACTGAGGAGGGTACCGGATGAAGGTTTACCCAGCTTCGGCCATTTTCAACGTCGTCGTGGCCGGCCACAACGGAGTGGGAAAGACGACCCTTGTCTCAGCGCTGCTGCACGAGGCTGGCGCCGTGAACCGATTTGGCCGCGTCGAGGACGGGGCGGCTCCAACCGATTTCGACCCGGAGGAAATCGAGCGGAAGATCTCCATCGGCCTCGCCGTGGCCGCACTCGAGTGGAAAAAGCGCAAGATCAATTTGATCGACACGCCCGGATACGGAATCTTCGTTTCCGAGATGCACTGCGGCATGCGTGCGGCAGATTCGGCGCTTCTCGTCGTCGATGCCGTGGCCGGCATCGAGGTCCAGACGGAAATGGCCTGGCGAACGTCCGAGGAACTCGGACTGCCAAAAATGATTGTGGTCAACCGGATGGACCGTGAACGCGCGGATGCTCACCGCGTTTCGGAACAACTGGCCGCCAAGTTCGGGCGCCGGTGCGTCTGCATCGAGGCCCCTGTCGGGAAAGAAAAAGGATTCCGCGGCGTCATCGATCTCATCGCCATGAAAGCCTACCTCACCGACGATGGCGGCAAGACCGCCGAGGGCCCCATCCCGGCCGAGTTCGCCGCCGAGGCCAGCAAGATGCACGAAGCCCTGGTCGAGATGGTCGCCGAGGGCGATGACGCCCTCATGGAGACCTTCTTCTCGCAGGGCGGACTCTCGGAAGAGCAGATGGTTCCCGCTCTCAGAAAGGCCATCCGCGACCGGCGTATTGTTCCCATCATCTTCGCCGCTGGCGGAAGCCACGAGACGGGCGTCGAGAAGATCCTCGACGAGATCGTCGACCTCCTCCCGGCGGCCAGCACATTCTCCGTGGGCGCACGCACGAAGGACGGGAAGGCGGAACCCCTTGCTTGTGATGCCGCTGGCCCCACCGGAGCGTTTGTCTTCAAGACCATCTCCGACCCCTTCTCGGGCCGGCTCACCCTGTTCCGCGTTTATTCCGGCTCCATCAAGGCCGATGGCACCTACTGGAATGCCTCGCGTGACATGGCCGAGCGCTTCGGTTCCGTCTTTTCGCCGCTCGGCAAGACGCTCAACCCGGTTCCCGAAATCCCGGCCGGAGACATCGGGTGCGTCGCCAAGCTCAAGGAGAGTTTGACGAACGACTCCCTTTCCGCGAAAGAAAAGCCGCTCCTCTTCGACCCGGTGAAGTTCGCCGAACCCGCAATCTCCTTTGCCATCGAGCCGAAATCAAAAGGCGACGAGGACAAGATCTCGACCGCGGTTCAGAAACTCACGGACGAAGACCCGTCGCTCCGCTTCTCCCGCGACCCGGATACTCAAGAGTTCCTTCTCTCTGGCTCCGGGCAGCTCCACGTCGAGATCGCCGTCGCCAGAATGAAGCGGAAATCCAACGTCGAAGTGAATCTCCACGCGCCCAAGGTCCCCTACCGCGAGACCATCACCAAGGCAGCGGACGCTCACGGACGGCACAAAAAACAAACCGGCGGACACGGCCAGTTCGCGGATTGCAAGATCCGGGTGGCTCCCCTGCCGCGCGGCTCTGACTTCCAGTTCGTGGACGACATCTTCGGCGGCTCCATCCCGCGCCAGTACGTGCCGGCCGTCGAAAAAGGAATCCAGGACGCCCGCAGGCGCGGCTTCCTCGCCGGCTATCCCATGGTCGATTTCAAAGCCGAGGTCTACGACGGCCAATACCACGACGTCGACTCCTCGGAAATGGCCTTCAAAATCGCCGGCGCCCTCGCCTACAAGGACGCCATGTCAAAGGCAGCACCGACAATCCTGGAACCCATCGTCAAGGTCGAGATCAGGGCTCCCCAAGAGTACATGGGCGACCTGATGGGAGACCTCACCAGCCGGCGCGGCCGCCCCTCTGGCATGGAGACCGAGGGAGACGACGCCGTCATCAAGGCGGAAGTCCCCATGTCGGAAATGCTTTCTTACGCACCCGTTCTGCGCTCGATTACGCAGGGGCGCGGTCTCTTCCACATGGAGATGAGCCACTATGAGGAGCTTCCCAGGATGCTCCAGGAAAAGCTCATCGCCGAACGCGCCAAACTCAAGAAGGCTGAAGCCGAAGCCGAGTAGACCACTCTAACCATCGTGGGCTGGTCCCCTCTCCCCTCCCCCGCACCGTGCGGGGGAGGGTGATGTGTAAGTGCCATTGGCTGCCAGGGACGAGGTGTGAATCTACGCCCCGTGGACGCCGTCGTGAGAGGTCTTGATGAACTCGAGGAGAGCCTTGACGTCGTCCGAGGTCTCGGCGATCTTGGCGAGCGCCTCGAGCATCGCTGCCTGGTTGTGACGGTTACGGTGCATGGCGCGGTACGCCTTCTGCAAGGCATCGATGCGCTCTGGCGAAAAGCCTTTGCGCGCAAGACCCACCGAATTGACCTTCCACGCCCTGGTTGGGCGGTCGGATGAGGTCCAGAGGAACGGAAGGACATCCTTGTTGGCGGGTGTGAATCCGCCGACAAACGCGTGCTGTCCCACTCGCTGAAACTGCCGCACGCCGGCGAAGCCGCCAATGATGGCGTCGTCCTGCACATCGACGTGGCCGGCCAGAGACGCCCCGTTTGCAAAGACCGTCCGGTTGCCCACGATGCAGTCGTGAGCGATGTGGCAATAGGCCATGAAAAAATTGTCATCACCGATGACGGTTTTGCCCCGTCCCGTGACGGTGCCCCGGTGAACGGTGCAGAACTCACGGAACATATTCCGGTCTCCAACGATGAGTTCCGTCTTTTCACCGCGGTATTTCAGATCCTGCGGATCGCCGCCCACGACGGCGTGCGCACAGATTGTGTTGCGCTCTCCGAACCGGGATGGCCCCATCACGACGGCGTGCGGGCCGATGTGGCAGCCAGCCCCGAGAACGACGCCGGGGCCGATGACGGCGTAGGCGTCCACGGTGACCCCTTCACCCAGCTGAACTTCAGGATCGATGACGGCTGTCTTATGAATCGTCATACGTTTGACTCCTCGCTGTCCCGGTCCGCCAAGAAACTCAGGATCTCGGCTTCGCAGCAGAGCTGTCCGTCGACCCGTGCTTCGCCCCAGACCCGGATGGCTCGCGCCTTGACGTTCTTGACTTCCACGGTGGTAATCAGTTGGTCTCCTGGAACGACGGGCCGCCGAAACCTCACCTTGTCGAGACTGGCAAGGTACAAGAGTTTCCGGGAAGGATCTGGAAGGCCGGAAAGGTAGAGCAGCCCCCCCACCTGTGCCATCGCTTCGAGAATCAAGACGCCCGGCATCACGGGGTTTCCCGGGAAGTGGCCCTGGAAAAATTCCTCGTTGATGGTGACGTTCTTCAACCCGACAATTCGCTTGAGGGGCTCGAGTTCCAGAACTCTGTCGACAAGAAGAAAGGGATAACGGTGTGGGAGGAGCCTGAGAATCTCGTGAATACCAAAGGACACCTTCTCGTTCCCGGCTGCCAGGCCTTCCGTCATTCCTTGTCTCCCAACTCTAGCTGCTTTGCGATTTTTCTGACGAGACGGCCTGTCTCTGGCAGCCGCTGCGTCTCGGTAATGACGCGGAGGCACTCCCGGAAAGGAATCGCCGGGGAGCCCCAGATTTCCTGTCCATCCGGGACATCGTTTTTGATTCCAGCCTGTGCCCCGGCCTTCACTCCGTTTCCGATCCGCACGTGTCCCCCAACGCCAACCTGTCCAGCCAGGACGACACCATCCCCCGTGATGGAAGATCCCGCCAGGCCAACCTGCCCGCAGAGGAAATTGCTCCGGCCCAGTTCACAGTTGTGCCCCACCATGACGAGATCGTCGATTTTGGTGTTGCCCCCGACACGTGTCACTTCCAGAGAAGCGCGGTCGACACACGAGTTGGCCCCGATTTCCACATCGGCTCCAATCTCCACGTGTCCAACTTGTGGGATTTTCCGGATACCGGTCTTGGACGTTGTGTAACCAAACCCATCCGCCCCGATAACGGCCCCCGAGTGGATCTCTGAAAAAGGTCCAACCGAGACACCATCGTAGAGAACTACATGGGGATGAAGCCAGACGCCTTGCGCCAGGACACAATCGGCTCCCACGACGCTGTGTGGTTCGAGGATGGAGCCGGCTCCGATCTCTGTCCGCTCCCCCACCACTACAAAAGGCCCGGCTTCCACGTTTTCGCCCAGAACGGCCGACTCTGCAATCACGGCCGTTGGGTGAATCTTCCCGTTCGATTTCCGTCTGGGATGGAAAGCAAGAAGGATGGGGATCAGAGCAAGAGAAGGGTCCGCCACCTCGATTACGGGACGGTCCGAGATCGTGCTTCCTGTTTTCACCAGGAAGGCGCCAGCCCTGGATGAGGCTGCATTTTTCGCGGCCTTCTGGTCCGCGATAAAAGTCAGGTCCGAAGGTTGAGCGGCCGCCAGCGATCTGACGGCCGTAATGAGGAGCGACGCGTCTCCAGTGACGCTGCCACCACAGAGTTCAGCTAGCGTTCCCAGGGCAAAAGGGCCCAGTCTTTCTGGACGTTTCTTCAAACTACTTCTTTGCGGGAGCTGTCTTGGGGGCCGCCTTTGTATCGGCCTTTGCGTCGCCCTTGGCGTCTGTTTTGGCCGGGGCGGAGGCGATCTGGGAGTTGAAACGCGTGATCACGGCATCCGTAAGGTCCACGCTGTCGGCGGCGTAGAGGAGCCCGCTCTGAAACTTGTTAAAAATCAGCTCGTACCCCTGCTCCTTGGCAACGGAGTCAATGATCGGCATGACCTTCTTTTCGAACTCCTGCAATTCCTTTCTCTGCGCTTCCTCGAGTTCACGCTGAGAGTCATCCTGGAACCGCTTCAGCTCCACGGCCTTGCCCTGGTAATCCTTCTGAAGTTTTTCCAGGGCCTCGGCAGAAAGTGTCTTGTTCTGTTCGTTGATCTTCTGCTCGAGATCGCGCAGTTCCTTCTGCCGCTTTCCGATCTCTTCCTGCTTTCCAGAGGCTGCCTTTTGCAGCTTGGCGAGGCTCTCTTTTCCCATCGCGGAATCAGACACGACGCGCTGGACCTCGATGACGCCAATTTTCACGCCCTGGGCCAGGGCTGCAGGGGCCAGAACGAACGAGCCGATGACAAGAGCTGAACAGAGGGGTTTGAGTGATTTCATTGATGTGACTCCTTGAGTTGATGGTCTAAGCGGTGAGTGCATGTGGGAATGGCGCGGAAGTTTAATCGAAATCGAGGCCTAGAAAGTGGTTCCGACCGAGAACTGGAAATCCGTGCGGCTCTCCACGCCATTAACAAGCACGAACCCATTCTGGTCTTTCAAAACCTTGGGATCCAGTTTCACGCCGTAAATGAAACGAAGAGGAGCCTGGAAAATGGGCAAAAAGATGCGCAATTCGAGCCCTGCGGCGGACCGCATCCGGAGCGGGAAGATCGATTGCTCCTCGATCCAGGTATTTCCTCCGTCGAGAAACGCCGCAAGCTTCAGCGGACCCCCGAGGATGAAAACGTACTCCAAGTTGAAGACGATGAACCGGTCGCCACCCAGAATGGCCCCTTGAGAGTTGAAGTAAGCCTGATCGTTGTCATTGAGGGGGAAGATGCTGTAGCTCTGGTATCCGCGGACTGAGCGGTCTCCTCCGATCCGGAACCGTTCGAAGATCGGGATCTCTTGACCATCGTAGGGCCTTATCAATCCCACCTGCGCATTGACTCCCGCGTAGGACTTACGCGTGACAGGGAAATACCACGTGGCGTTTGCCAGCGGTTTTACGTACGAGTAGTCGCCTCCGAAAAGTCCGCCCGCGATCGTGACCGAGGCGCCGATCCTCCTCCCACGGTTGGGGTCGAACGGATCGTTTCGGCTGTCATAACGGTAGCCCGGAGTGATTGCAGAAGTCTTTCCGGTGTAGTCGGCGTACGCAGGCGGCGGAGTACCGGCACCTGGTGGCGCGGGCGGCGGAAAGACCTCGTACCGGCTCTTGGAGTCCGTGAACCCGTAGAAAAGGGAGACACCATCAAAGAGACCGAGCCCCAACCCCAGTGACAGGTTAAGTCCACGTGTGCGCTGGTCGACATCGAGATAGGTATAGGTTCTGTTAAAGATGGATCCGCCAATAGACATCCGCTGATCGAGGAACCAGGGTTCGGTAAACGAGAGGTCGAAGTAGTTCGAGTAGCCGCCCCTCTGGAACTGGACACCGAGAGTATCGCCGCGGCCCAGGAAGTTCCGCGTGGCGAACTGGAACTGTCCGAAGAGACCGTCCGTCGGGGAGTAACCCGCGCCAAACTGGATTTCATTCCGGTTGGTGTCCTGTCCCTTGATCGTCACGTCGACCGTTTTCAGGTCCGGGTTGACGCGAAAATCCGGGTCTTCCTCGATTTTGAAATAGCCGAGCTGGGTGATCTTGAAGATCGCCTTCTTCAGCGCTTCCATGTCCAGGATGTCACCCTCGTTGACGATCATCTCCCGGCGCAGGACTTTGTCCTTCGTCGTCTTGTTTCCCGAAAACTCCACCCGCCCGAGGCGGAACTGGTCACCTTCCGTGATCTTGATCGTGACATCGACCACGTGGTTGGACTGATCGGTGTATTCCGGATTGGAGTAGATGTAGATGTAACCACGCTCGCGGTAGAGCGTTTCAATCGACTTCATTCCATCCGTCAGGGCTCCCCTGTTCAGGGGCTTTCCTGGACGGGTCACGAAAAGCGACTGCAGGGCCTCCCCCGCGATGACCGTTGACCCTTCCACACTGAGCTTGCCCAGGTAGAACTGCTCTCCCTCGACAATCGGAATCGTCAGCTTCGCGCGGCGTTTCGTCTTGCCTGGACGCTTTTCCTCGGGGTTCACCACGAAAGTCTCGACAACCGGATCCTTGACGACGACGTCTTTGTACCCGGCATTCTGGTAGACCTTCTTGAGCGACTCGACGTCTTCCTCGTAATTCGCCTGGTTATAAACGTCCTTCGAACTCCAGAACTTCCACCAGACGCCTTCCTTGGTCTTCTTCATGGCGCCGCGAAGTTTCGAGGCCGAAAAGACCGTGTTTCCGGAGAAGCTGATCGATTTGATCTTGATCTTGTCGCCTTCATCGATGACGAAAACGACCCTTCTCTCCATCTCCGAGACGTCCTCGATCGTGGCATCGACGACGGCCGAACGGAATCCTTCCGCCTTGTACGCCTCTAAAAGAACAGCCTTGGCTTTCGCCACGTCTCTCAGAGAGATGGGGCCGCCGACCTTGATCTCAACCTTTCCCTCCTTGAGCTTGTCCTTCATTTGAGACGTCGTCAGTTTCTTGTTTCCGCGAAACTCCAGATCGACGACGCGGGGGCGCTCCGAGATCGTTGCAATGATCCGGATACCCTGACTGACAATCTCTTTCTCGAGCGAGACATCTTCAAATAGACCGGAGTCCCAGAGTTTGAGGAAGTTCCTCTGGAGGGTCTCTTCGCTGTAGTCGTCGCCTGCCTTCACGCCCAGGTAGAAACCAACGGTCTCGGGCGTCACCGTCTTTCCGCCCTTGACCACGATCTCGACGATCTTTTTCGTCTCGGCTGCCGGGGACTCGGGAGCCAATCTCAAGACAGGAATCGTGCCGGTGAAGGGAGAAGACGGCTCTGGCGCCGCTAGCGGCGACGGCGGCGGGGATTGCTGATTTTCTGGAGTCTTACTGGAGGCGGCAGGCTGTTGCGCGAATCCACCCTTGATGGGAGAGACTCCAGCTAACAGCCCGATACTCGCCGCCAGAACCTTTTTTCTGACACTTTGTCCCGGCTTCTTTCTCTTGAGAGAAGCCAGGTGCTTCTCTGACATCAGATGTCTACCGTCCCTGCTCTACAGACTCGACAGGCTGGGCTGCACGTGCCAAAACCTTCAATTCGTCGTCGACAACTGTCACTTCCAGGCACTCCATGTTCTCAACGGCCGTGATAAGCAATTCCGATACCGCGTCCTCGACGTAACGCTGGATCGTCCGGCGCAGGGGCCGTGCTCCCGAGTGGACATCATTTCCGGCTCTGGCGAGCAGCCAGTCGATCGCCAAGTCGTCCGCGGTCAAAGTGACACCCCGGTGCTTCAGGGTCCCGGCGACATCCTCGATCAGCAACCGGCCGATCTTTCGAAGCTCGTCAATTCCGAGCGGGTTGAAAACGATGACTTCATCAATTCTGTTGATGAACTCCGGGCTGAACTCTCGCCGCAGTTCCTTGAGGACCATTTCCTCTACTTCGCGGGCAGCAGGCTGGTTCTTGGCATCCCCAAAACCGACTCGCGTCTGCGTCACGAGGAACTTCGTCCCGATATTCGATGTCATGATCACAAGAGTGTTCTTGAAATCGACGACGTTTCCGTACGCATCCGTCAGCTGGCCGTCCTCCAGAATCTGGAGAAGGAGATTCGCGATATCAGGGTGTGCTTTTTCGATTTCGTCGAGCAAGATCAACGAATACGGCTGGCGGCGGATCCGCTCGGTCAGCTGGCCCCCCTCATCGTGCCCGACGTAGCCAGGAGGAGACCCGATCAGCTTGGAAACGGCGTGCTTTTCCATGAACTCGGACATGTCGAAGCGCACCATCGCCTTCTGATTGTTGAACATGAACTCAGCAAGGCGCCGGGCCACCTCGGTCTTCCCCACTCCTGACGGGCCCAGGAAGATGAAAGAGCCGACGGGGCGGTTCGGGTTCTTGACACCGAGCCGTGAACGGCGGATGGCCCTGCTGATCGCCTCGATCGAGCGGTCCTGGCCAACGACTCTCTTTTTAAGCGTCTCTTCCATGCGGAGGAGCTTTTCGGCCTCTTCCACCTGTAGCGAAGTGACGGGAATACCGGTCCAGCTGGAGATGATCTCTTCAATGTCTCTCCGGCTGACCTCCGCGTAATTCCCCTCGTCCGGAGAGCTGGACTTCATGCGGTCGATTTCGTCCCGAATCTCGATCTCCCGCTCACGCAGGTAGACGGCCCGCTCGAAATCCTTCTCCGAAATGGCCCGTTTCATGTCCTTGACGACGTGCTTGATCTCTCCCTCGAGACGCCTCAAGTTCTGAGTGTCCGCCGTCATCCGGAGCTTCACTTTCGCTCCCGCCTCGTCCAGGATGTCAATCGCCTTGTCCGGGAAAAACCGGTCTGGAATGTAGCGGCTCGCCTGGTAAACCGCGGTCTTGACGGCATCGGTGGAATACCGAACGCGGTGGAACTTCTCGTACCGCTCCCGCACGCCATCCAGGATCTGCAGCGTCTGCTCCTCGTTCGGCGGGTGCACGGTGATCGCCTGGAACCTTCGCAGGAGCGACCGGTCTTTCTCGATGTACTTGCGGTACTCCTTCAGGGTGGTCGCGCCGATGCACGAAATCTCGCCCCGCGAGAGAGCGGGCTTCAAGATATTCGCGGCATCGAGCGATCCTTCAGCGGAACCGGCTCCGATCAACGAGTGAATCTCGTCAATGAAAACGATGAGATCAGGGTTCTCTCTCAGTTCCTTGAGGATGCCTTTCAACCGCTCCTCGAATTGCCCGCGGTACTTGGTACCGGCAACGATCAGGGAGAGATCAAGAGCCAGAATTTTCCTCTGGGCCAAAAAGAGTGGCACGGAGCCCTCGATGATGCGCTGCGCCAGGCCTTCCACGATCGCGGTCTTTCCCACACCCGGCTCGCCCAGGAGGATGGGGTTGTTCTTCGTGCGGCGCGAGAGGATCTGAATGATCCGCTCCACCTCGTCCTCCCGCCCGATCAGCGGATCGAAATTCCCTTGCTGCGCCAGCGCTGTCAGGTCCCGAGAGTACTCGGCCAGAAACGGAAGCTCTTTCTTCTGCTTGGAGGCTTCACGTTCCTTGATGAGTGCAATCGTCTCTTCCCGCACTCCGTAGAGGTTGAATCCGTGCGAGACCAGCAGCCGGCCGGCCGTTGATTGCTCCACCCTGAGGATGCCGATGAGCAGGTGTTCCGTGCCGACATAGGGGTGCATCATCGACTCGGCCTCGTGGGACGCGTAGGCCAGAATTTTCTTCGACTCCTCGGCGAGCGGAAGCTCCTGTGTCGAGGAGACGCGTTCGGTGAAGACGCGGTCCCCCTCGATTTCCTTGCGGATATCGTCTGGTTTCACGTTGAAACGGTTGAAAACTTCCCGGACGATCTCCTCACCTTCCCGAAGCACGCCCAAAAGGATGTGCTCGGACTCGATGACCTTCGACCCCAATTTCGACGCCTCATACCGCGCGAAGAAAAGGGCACGGCGGGCTTTTTCGTTGTACTTCTCGAACATGGCTACCGGCTCCCGGACGGCTCCTCGGACTGGAGATGGACCCCTCGGCCGTCCTGTGCGCAGGGTTTCAGACCCTCCGCCGTGAGATTTAGGATCCTAGCACAGCGATTCGCCCAGTCTTGGTCATGGGTTACGACCACGGCTGCCCCTGCCCGCTCCCTGGCAACATCAACGAGGAGCTGAAAAACACCGGCCGCGTGCACCGCATCCAGACTCCCCGTTGGTTCGTCGCACAAGAGGATCTTGGGGCGTCTGACAACCGCGCGCGCCAGAGCCGCCCGTTGCCGCTCTCCTCCAGAGAGAGTCCGGGGGTAGGCTGACGCCCGCGGCATCAGATCCACCCGGCCGAGGCACTCGCGGGCTGAGCGCAACGCCCCGCGAAGCGGGGCTCCCGAGAGAAGGAGCGGCAAGGCGACGTTCTCTTCAACCGTCAATTCCGGCAGCAAGTGGTGGAACTGAAAGACAAAGCCAATCACTTCACCGCGCCTGCGGGCACGCTCTTCAACGGACATCTCGCGCCACTGGCAACCATCGACCGCGACGGTCCCCTCGTCTGGTTCGTCCAGGCCCGCCAGGAGATGGAGGAGCGTCGACTTCCCGCAGCCGGAAGGTCCCATGATGGCGACCAGTTCTGTGGGGGAGACATCAAATGAGCAGCCCTCGAAGACCACGACCTGAGCCTCCGCGGATCCGAAGCTCTTCTTGAGGGAACGGGCAGACAGGAGCGGTTCAGGCAAGGGCACGTAGTGTCTCCGAAACCGGAACGCGCGAAGCCGCCCGTGCCGGCCAGAACGCCGCCAGCACGGACCAGCCCATTGACAGCACGGTCACGGCGAAAATCTCGAGCACTTCCAGACGGAAGGGCACGTGAGCGATGGAGTAGAGCCGGGCGGGGAGCGGAATCAACTCGAAGCGGTCCAAGAGAATGGAGAGAAAAGAGCCGGTCAGGACACCCGTCAGGGTTCCAGCGGCGCCAATGAGCCCGCCCGCCAGGAGGAAGACAAGCGCGATCTGCGAGGGGGAAGCCCCCAGAACGCTCAGGATGGCCGCGTCTCCAGCGCGCGTGGCGGCGAGCACCGCGGTAATCGCGGCCAGGTTCAGGCCCGCCACGACGACGATCAGGAAGACTGTCGTGAAGAGGACGATCCGCTCCAGTTTCAGCGCGGCCACGAGGGCCCGGTTGGCGTCTTTCCACGTCACGACGGAGATGGTCTGGCCGTGGAGGCGTCTAATCTTTTCTGCGACATCTGGAGCCAGCTCCGGGTCCTTGAGCCGGATCTCGTAACCCGAAGCCGCCGTATCAGGGAGAGCCATGAGGCGGCGCGCATCACTGATCGGGACCTCGATCTCGGGTTTCTTGCGCCCGGTGGCCGGCGGCACGACTTGATCAACGGGAAGAGACAGCACGATGGGCACCGGACCGATCGGCGAGAGCCGCGTGCGGGAAGAGACCACGGTCAGTTCAAGGCCCGGGAGAAGGCCCAGATTGCTGGCGATGGGGGCGTCAACCCTCAATCCAGACGCTCCCTCTCTCCCAACCAGATCAGCGGGGGCCGACCGGCCAGACTGTGTCGCCCAGACACGTCCGCGAACGAAGGGAGCAGCCTGCCGCAATCCCTCCAATCCCCAGAGCGACTCCAGAATCCGCTCGTTTTGAAGAAACTCCCCCCTGCCTTTCGGCCACAGTACGAGGTGGGGAGTCTCTTCCATGAGGCGCGCGCGGATGTGCTGCTGGAAGCCCGCCAGAAGCGAAAGAGAAATGACCAGAGCGGCCACGCCCAGGGTGAGCCCCAGAAAGGCCGCCGTGGCCACAACCCCGACCTGGGTTTCCTTTCTGCTGGCTCGAAGGTACCGGCGTGCCAGGAGCAGAGTGATCAGCGGGGGGCTCCCTTCGGACGCATCAGCGGGAAGAGGATCACGTCGCGAATCGACGGAGAGTTCGTGAAGAGCATCGCCAGCCGGTCTATCCCGACGCCCTCCCCCGCCGTGGGGGGCATGCCGTAAGAGAGAGCCGTGACGTAGTCTTCATCGAAGAGCATCGCCTCGTCATCTCCGCCTTCTCGCGCGGCCACCTGAGCCCTGAACTTCTCGGCCTGTTCGTCAGGGTCGTTCAACTCGGAGAAGCCATTGGCCACTTCCATGCGGCCCATGAAAAGTTCGAACCGGTCAGCCGTGGCCGGATCATCCGGCTTGGTCTTGGAAAGAGGAGAGATCTCCGCCGGGTAATCCACGATGAACGTGGGCGCAAGAAGTTTGTCCTCGGCCACGGCCTCGAAGATCTCCGCCAGGAGTTTCCCCTTTACGTTCCCGAACCGCTCGAGCGAATGAACGCCCACCCGGAGCGCCGTTTCCTTGAGCGACTCGAGGGTCTCGAGGTCTTCCGCCTTGACTGGGCCTCCCGGAACAGACGCGCCGTATTCCAGAATTGCGTCTTTCATCGAGAGCCTTCTAAACGGCGGTTTGAGAGAGATCGTCTCGTCTCCCCACGGGAGATCGACCGTACCCAGTATTTCGAGGGCGGCGCTCGAGAAGAGTTCCTCGGTGAGCGCCATCTGATCGCGGGCATCCGCGTAGGCCGTGTAGAACTCGAGCATTGTGAACTCGGGGTTGTGCTGGGTTGAAATCCCCTCGTTCCTGAAGTTCCGGTTGATTTCGTAAACCCGGGTGAACCCGCCCACGATGAGTCTTTTCAAGTAAAGCTCGGGAGCGATTCTGAGGTAGAGGGGAAGGTCGAGGGCGTTGTGGTGCGTGACGAAAGGACGCGCAGCTGCCCCGCCGGGGATGAGTTGCATCATCGGGGTCTCGACCTCGAGGAACCCGCGCGCGTCGAAATAGCGGCGGATGTAAGCGACCAGGGCGGCTCGAATCTCGAAGGCACGCCTCGTCTCGGGAGAGACGATCAGGTCGACGTAGCGCTGACGGTACTTCAGCTCGACATCGGTCACACCGTGCCACTTGTCCGGCATGGGCCGCAGGGCCTTGGCCAGAAAAGAAACCTGACTGGCCCGAATCGAGAGTTCGCCCGTTTTCGTCCTGAAAACCGTGCCGTGGACTCCGATGTGATCACCCAAGTCCAGCGTTTCGAAGAGCCCCCAGGCGGTTTCGGGGAGCGAGTCCATGCGCAAGTAGACCTGGATGCGCTCTTTTCCGTCCGAAAGATCGATAAACGCCGCCTTTTTCCCCATGCGGCGCTGGGCGAGGATACGTCCCGGAACGCGAACCGTGCGGTCCGTCTCGGGGGCGGCCTCGATGGCAGCCGCGTCTTTGGGCAGCCACTCCGTCACGACATCCGTCACGTTGTGAGAGACATCGAAGCGGTTGGGATACAGAGGGTAACCAAGAGCTTTTACCGCGTCCCGGTGGGACCGCCGGAAAGCCACTTGTTCGGCCAGGGAAACCTCGGGAGAAGTCCGGTCTTGAGACATCGCGGCCGATTCTGAGGAATCCATGGCCTCCGGTCAAACGATGTTTAGCTCTTTGCTAAACCCCGACTCTCAGATTGTGAAGCAGCCAGAGGCCGGAGAACGCGCGAAGAAGCCTGAACCGCGAGCGGTGCAGCTCGTTGAGCTTCTCCGGGGGCGCGTAGCCCGTGGCTTCCTCGATGGCCATCCGGAACCTCCGGTCTACCTCCTGCGCCCGCATCAGGCACCGGGCGCATTCAGCCAGTTTCTCATCCGTCACAGTTGCGGCCAGCCCTTCGTTTGGCCCCCCCTTGATGGCCTGAGCTTCCTCATCGATACGCGTCCTGAGGGCGGCCGCCTCGAAAAAGAGGAGTTCCTTACTTTTGCTGATTTCGTCAGCCGAGATTTCGCCGCTCGAGATCCTGCGGGCCGCCCGGACCTCCCAGGGCTCCAGCCGCAACCTGCCGAGGCTTCGGTGATAGGCCGCCTTGCCAGAACCCGTGCCGCTATCGATGAGTTCCACCGAATAGAGGATCTTTGAGGCCTGTTCGCCCAGAAGTGCATCCGTTGTCAACACAGCGCGGGAGCGGTCCAGCTGTCCCTGACCGCCAGCGGATGAAAGGACCGAGGAAACCATGCCGGGCATGGCCCCCGAAAGAGACATGGCCGGGCCCTGTCGCCGCGAAGCGGTGTCATCACCGGCGGATGCCGGTTTCTTCCCGGGATCCTGAGGAAGTTGCAGCTTGGCGAGCAGCTGATCGATCGACTCCGCCAGGCGCGTCACCTCGCCATGCCGGACACCCGCTCCGTCCTTCTGGCTCTTTTCGAATTCCTCCTTGTACTGCCGGAACTTCCGGAACTCTTCCTGCAGCTCCTCTCCCTTGAACCGCGGGTTGTTCTCGATTTCCTTTTCCATCTCGAGAAGCTGGCGGGACGAATCGAGAATGCGCTGCTCTTCCTCATCGTAGAGCGCGATGAACTTGTTCTTGGCCGCGAGATTGGCCTCGAGAATCGCGGAGAGGACATCCACGTTGAAATACGTGGGCCCGAGTTCGTGCTTGACCTTTCTGAGTTTCTCCAGGAGTTTTTTTTCAGAGAGGTCCTCGAACCTGCTGCACGTCTCGATCTGGGTTTTGAGTTCGATGAGTTCCGCGACGCGCCGCTCCACGTCGGCGGAATCCGCCGGCTGGCGGCGGCTCAGCGCCAAAAAACCGCCAAAGAGCTTCTGGAGTTCGATGGGAAAGCGGGCGAGGTAGCGCCCATCATCGATCGACCGCCGCGCGCCGACGAGCGTGATCAAGAAGTCGACCTTGTCCAGCATGTCGCGCGAGAAAAACTTGTTCGAAAAATAGAACCGCAGGATCGTCATGAGAAGTTTCTCGTCCTCGGTTCGCACTTTTTCGAAGAAGCGCCGCACGAGATTGGGCGCCACCTTTTTATCGGCTTCCGACTGCTTGTGCAGAATCGCCTCGAGCTGGCTGTCGAGCCGGTTGATCGTGTCCAGCACGACTGGAGGTGGCTGGAACGTCATGATCGACGTGACGTTCTTGATCTGGTCGTACTGGGCCTGGAAGTCAACCTGGTACCCCGGGGCATCCCCCATGAAATTTTTGTGGATCCCCTGGAGAAACTGGTGGAAGGTCCAGAGCGTCTTGAACTTGTCCGTCAGCCGGGTATACGCCGCATGTAGATCCCGTAGCTCCGTGATGGAGGAACTCACTTCGCACTCTCCCTTGTTGCGATTATAGTTTTACCGTGATCGACCACATTCTCATCAGCCAAGAAGAAATCGGGAAGCGGCTCGATGAACTCGCCGCTTTGATCGACTCGGCCTATGACGGCAAGGAAATCCTCGCCGTCGGAATCCTGAAGGGTTCTGTCTTTTTCCTCACCGACCTGGTGAAGCGCCTCAAGACACCCGTTTCTCTCGATTTTCTGCAGGTACGCTCTTATTCGGGGACCTCCTCGACCGGAAATATCCAGCTCATCAGAGATCTCTCGATGGATATCGAAGGGCGGCACGTTCTGCTTTTCGAGGATGTTGTCGACACGGGCCTCACGCTCAGAAAAATTCTGGAGCTTTTTTCCTCGCGGCACCCGGCTTCCATCCAGATCGCGGCGCTCTTGAAGAAAGACATCCCGGACAACCGGGGAATCGACATCCACTATCTCGGATTCACCATCGGACCAGAATTCGTCATTGGCTACGGACTCGACTTGGACGAAAAGTACCGCAACCTCCCTTACATTGCAGTCTGGAACCCAGAGAAATGAAGAAAAACCTCGAGATCATCGCTGTTCCCGGTGCCCCCAAGGCCATCGGTCCCTACTCGCAGGGAATCGTATCCGGCGGATTCCTCTTCAGCGCCGGGCAAATTCCACTCGACCCCGCAACAGGCAAACTCGTACCTGCCGGTGAAACGATCGCCGCGGAGGCCGAGCGCGTCTTCGATAACCTGGAGGCCATCCTGAACGGAGCGGGCTGCGCGTTTTCGGACGTCGTGAAAGCCAACGTCTACTTGACGGACCTCTCCGATTTCGTGTGCGCAAACGAAGTTTTCGAGCGCCGGTTCGGCGGCCACCGGCCCGCTCGGACGACCGTGCAGGTTGGCAAGCTCCCGGCCGGGGCTCGCATCGAAATCGACGTCATCGCCCGCATCCCATGAGAAGGTGACCAGGACAGACCGTGCCACTCGAGCTGATCGAAACTTTCCCCGTCGGTCCCCTTCAGTGCAACTGTTCCATCGTGGCGGACACCCAGACGCGACAGGCCCTCGTCATCGACCCCGGGGAAAACGAGGAGTTCATCCTGAAGCTCCTTGAAGAGAACAAACTCACGCCGGTTGGACTTCTGCACACACACGCCCACTTCGATCACATCGGGATTTCGGCGCGGCTCTCGCGCATCACAAAGGCTCCGCTCATGCTCCACGAGGACGACCAGCCGCTCTACGCAAATCTCGAAATGCAGGCGGCGATTTTTGGACTCCACGTCGATGCTCCCGGAACGGCCGGCAGGCTCTTGCGTCACAATGACACGATTGAATGCGGGAGTGGCTCGCTCGAAGTGCTTCACACCCCGGGGCATTCGCCCGGAAGCACAAGTTTTGTCCTGCGCGGCGAGCGGTGTCACGTGTTCTCGGGAGACACTCTCTTTCGCCGGTCGATTGGGCGGACGGATCTCTGGGGCGGGTCGTTCGACACGATCCTCTCCTCCATTCGCGAACAGCTTTTCGTGCTCCCGGGGGACGCCACCGTCATCCCTGGCCACGGGGAAAACACGTCGATCGCCGAGGAGGCACGGTTGAACCCGTTTGCGGGGGGGCGAGCAGTGAAGCTGGTCTAGCCCTCCCGGGAGATTTTCTCCTGTCCGTGAAAGACAGGGAATGGTCAGGCCTTTCGCGCCGCTTCGAGCGGCACGGAAAAAGCCCCGGTTTCCCGGGGCTTCCAACCTTGGAATTTGGAATGTAGTTCCGCGCGTTTACGCGCTTACAGGCCTACGCGTTTACGCGTTACCCTGTTTTCGTGGGACCCGAATTCCGCCGCCGCCCTTTTTTCCGCCCTTTGGGGCATGGAATTTCTGAACCTTCTTCGGCTTCTTCTCGTCGGTACCCTCGTGGGCGGCGGCTTCTGAAGCGGGGGCCTGGGTTTCGCCCTCTGTCGACTCGGCTTTCTTGCCGGTGATCAGGCGTTTTGCCTTGTCGAGGAGCGATTCCTTTTTCTTCTCGGTGGTCTGTTTATCCGCCTGCTTCTTTTCCGCCTGTCTCTGGGCGAAGTCGTAGTCGACGAATTCCAGGATAGCGACCTCGGCACCGTCTCCCTGGCGGCGTCCAAGTTTCAGAATACGGGTATACCCGCCGTTTCTTTCCTTGAATCGCGGAGCCAGATCATCGAAGAGTTTGGAGACGGCCGTCTTATCGGGCAGATCCTGGAGTGCCAGTCTGCGGGCGTGGAGGTCCGCGCGCTTCCCGAGTGTAATCATCTTCTCGGCCAGCGGACGCAGTTCCTTGGCCTTGTAGAGCGTCGTGGTGATCCGCTCGTGCATGAAGAGGGAGGAGAGTTGATTCCGGAACAGGGCGCGACGGTGAGCGGTCGTCCTACCGAGTTTCCGTCCGGCGCGGTTATGTTGCATGTTGTGTCCTCACCGTCCCGCGCCCGCCGGCGCCTCGAATTTCATTCCGAAGGCCAGTCCCTTTTCGCGCAGGATTTCCTTGATCTCATTCAGGCTCTTACGCCCGAAGTTCTTGGTTTCGAGCATTTCCTTTTCGCTGCGCTGCACCAGTTCCCGAAGGGTCCGAATCCCGGCATTCTTCAGGCAGTTTGCGCTTCGCACCGAAAGCTCCAATTCCTCTACGTTCGTCTGCAGCAGTTCCTCTAGTTCGTTTTGGGGCATGTCTGCCCCGGAACCCGCTGCTTTCTCTTCCGTACCCTCGCTGACGAAGATAGCGAACTGCTCCCTCAGCATCCGGGCGGCCTGGCCGAGGGCCTCGCGCGGCGTGATCGTGCCATTCGTCCAGACTTCGAGAACGAGTTTGTCAAAGTCTGTCGCCTGTCCAACGCGAGCGGCCTCGACCCGGTAGTTCACCCGGCGGACCGGAGAGTGAACCGAGTCCACCGGAATGGTACCAATGGGAGCCTCGGGGTCCTTATTTCGTTCAGCGGAGATGTAGCTGCGGTTCTTGTCGACCGTGGCCTCGAGCCGCAACCGGCCGCCCTCGGCCAGATGGGCGATGACCGAGTCGCTGGGCTTGAGAATCTCGATCTGGGCGTCGTCGTCAAAGTCGTTGGCCGTCACTTCGCCCTTGGTCTTTGCTTCGAGAGTCAGCGTTCGCGGGCCATCCCCGTGCAGCTTGATCGCCAGCCCCTTCAAGTTCAGGATGATGTCCGTCACATCCTCGACGACTCCCGGGACGGGCGTGAACTCGTGGTCCACCCCTTCGATGCGCACACTCGTGATCGCAGCCCCCTCGATGGAGGAGAGCAACACCCGGCGGAGAGCATTTCCCACCGTGGTTCCCCAGCCCCTTTCGAGCGGTTGCACCGTATAGCGTCCGTAGTCCCCCTTCTCTTCGTCAATTCCGAGTGGGTTCGGCCGCTGAAAGCCTTTCGACGTCATGTATGGACTCTCCCTGTGTCGATGGCGCGCGTCGCCGTTACTTGCTGTAGAGTTCGACGATCAACTTCTCGTTGACTGGGAGCGTTACGTCCGCCCGCTTCGGCAACGTCTTGACCTTCCCCTCGAACTGGTCCGCTGACAGTTCTAGCCACGCCGGCACTCCGCGGCTCTTCGCCACGTCCACCGCTCCCGTGATCAGCGGGTTCTTCCGGCTCTTCTCCTTGATGGCGACTGTGGCGCCAGCCTGGACCAGAATGCTCGGGACGTTCACCTTACGCCCATTCAGCGTCACGTGGCCGTGACGGATGAGCTGCCTGGCCTGCGCGCAGGAGGACGCAAATCCCAGCTTGTGGACCACATTGTCCAGACGTCTCTCGAGGAGCGAAAGGAGGTTCTCACCAGTGACTCCCTTCATCCGCTCCGCCTGTCCGAATGTCAGCCGGAACTGCTTCTCGACGAGACCGTAATACCTCTTGACCTTCTGCTTTTCGCGAAGCTGAATTCCGTATCCGAGGATCTTCGCCCGCCTCTTCCCGTGCTGTCCAGGCGGGAAATTGCGGCGCTCGATCGCGCACTTGTTCGAAAAGCAGCGATCACCCTTCAGGAATAACTTCTGCCCTTCTCGCCGGCAGAGCCGGCACACTGAATCACGATAACGTGCCATGGACGTGTTTCCTCCGATTCCGTTTCTGTTTGTCCCCTTCTTCCCGGCCCGGAATCGAACGCCGGTTTACAGGGCTGTTTCCCTCTTTCCTCTTTCCCATTTCAGGAGAGAAGAACCCCGGTCCCAAAGATCCGGGGGAAGCGGCAAACAAGAATTCTCTACACGCGCCGGCGCTTACGCGGCCGGCACCCGTTGTGCGGGATGGGAGTGGTGTCGCGAATGGAGCGGATATCGATTCCCGCTGCCGCAAGAGCCCGGATCGCGCTTTCGCGTCCCGCCCCCGGCCCGTTCACCCGGACATCCAGACTGCGAACCCCATGCTCCTGCGCAAGCTGCGCGGCATTCGCCGCCGCCAGCTGGGCGGCAAAGGGCGTTCCCTTGCGGGACCCCTTGAACCCAATCCGGCCAGCCGAAGACCACGCAACGACGCCCCCCTGGGGATCGGTGACGGAGACGATCGTGTTGTTGAACGATGCCTGAACCGTCGCCAGCGCGTGAGGAATGTTTTTCTTTTCCTTCCTCGGACCTTTTTTCTTTCCTTTTGAGGACTCCGCCATCTTTCTTTCCTACAACTACTTCTTCGTCGCCTTCTTCTTGCCCGCGATCGCACCCTTGCGCGGTCCCTTGCGGGTTCTCGCGTTCGTGTGCGTGCGCTGGCCACGGACGGGCAGACTCCGCCGGTGCCTCAGGCCGCGATAACACCCAATGTCCATCAGCCGCTTGATATCCTGCGCGACTTCCTTGCGAAGGTCACCCTCGACGCGGTAGTCGTCCTGGATTGTCTTCCGGATTTTTGCGACCTCGTCTTCGGAGAGATCCTTCACCCGCGTGTTCGGGTTAACCCCGACCTTCGACAGGATCTTGTTCGAACTCACCCGCCCGAGCCCGAAAATGTATGTGAGACCGATCTCGACTCTCTTGTTAGGAGGGAGATCGACGCCGGCAATACGAGCCATCGAGAACTCCTGACCTCACGAAATAAAAGATTCGCGTCTCGAAACCGAGACGCTCGAATCGGGAAACATTTTTTTTGAAACCACCGGTCAGCCTTGCCGCTGCTTGTGTTTGGCAATATCGCAAATCACGCGGACCACGCCCGCGCGGCGAATCACCTTACACTTCGTGCAGATCTTCTTGACCGACGTACGCACCTTCACGACGGACCTCCTTTTTCGATCGGGACCATGCTCCGTCGCGGTCGCGCCAGGTTCGTACACCGGGCGGCGTCATCAGACCCCATTCTCGAGGAGCGATCCATTATCGAGACCTATTTGTACCGGTAAATGATCCTCCCGCGATTCAGGTCGTAGGGGCTCAACTCCACCAAGACCTTGTCGCCGGGCAGGATGCGAATGAAATGCTTACGCATCTTACCGGAAATATGCGCGAGCACTTGATGCTTGTTTTCGAGTTCCACCTTGAACATCGCGTTGGGCAGCGGCTCGATGACTGTCGCCGTCACCTCGATGGCATCTTCTTTCGACATCCCGTCTGATTGAAACCTTTCTTGAACTCCGCGTCAGATGGAATTCCCGCTGCGTGCGGATGCCGCAACCGGATACTCCGAAAAATCCGGAGCGCCGATTCTAACACCATTTTCGGTAAACCGTCCAAAACCAAGGACCACGGGTCCTCCGCGGGTGGCGACCACCGTGTGTTCGAAGTGCGCGGACGGCTTTCCATCCACGGTCCGAACCGTCCAACCGTCCGACCCCACCCGGACTTCCCGCGTTCCGAGGTTGAACATCGGCTCGATTGCCAGCGTCAACCCTTCTTTTATGAGTTCCCGCTTCCCCGCCGGTCCGTAGTTGGGGACCTCCGGCTTTTCGTGAAGAGCCGTCCCAATTCCGTGCCCGACGAACTCCCGTACCACACCGTAGCCGTGGCGCCGCGCCACGTCCTCGACGGCCGCCCCGATATCACCGACACGGCCGCCGACCTGGACAGCGTGTACACCCTGGAGGAGGGCCTCGTGCGTGCGCGCCATCAAGAGCTGCAATTCCTCAGGAATGGTCCCGACCGCGGCGGTCCGCGCGGCGTCGCCGAAATAGCCATCAATCGAGGCCCCGAGGTCGAGCCCCACGATGTCCCCATTTCTGAGCTTGCGCTTCTTCGAAGGGATTCCGTGAACAACTTCTTCGTTCACGGAAATACAAATCGTTTTCGGATACCCCCGGTATCCGGGAAAGGCTGGCCGCCCTCCCCGGACACGAATACCCTCGGCGGCCACGGCGTCAATCTCCTCCGTGGTGACTCCAGGCTGGATCACGGCGACGCATTCGGCCAGGACTTCCTGAACGATTCGCGTCGCGCGCTCCATCTTGAGGATCTCCGCCCTCGACTTACAAGTGATCATGCAACCGCGGCGGTCCGCTCCTCGACCACTTTCTTGATGTCAGCAGCAACCACCTCGATGGGCCGGTCGCCATCGATAGTGGCAAGAACTCCCGACGCCTCATAGCGGCGCGCGACAGGAGCCGTTTTTTCCCGGTAAACCTTCAGCCGGTTGGCGATGGCATCGGGCGTGTCGTCCGCGCGGCCCTCGATCTGGGCTCTCTTGAGCATCCGCTCGGTGATCACGGCATCAGGGACATCCACATGCAGAACGACGCCCACATGTTTGTCTGTCTCGGCCAAGATCTTATCGAGAGACTCCGCCTGAGCGACGGTGCGCGGATACCCGTCAAAGAGGGCTCCAAGCACTGCATCTGGCTGAGCCAGCCGCTCCCGCAGCATCTGCGTCACCAGTTCGTCCGGGACAAGGGCGCCAGATTCCATGATCGGCTTGGCGACCTTGCCGAGTTCCGTTCCCTGGCTTACGTGATACCGCAGAAGGTCCCCGGTCGAGATCTGGGGGATGTTCATCTCTTTCGAGAGGCGCGAGGCCTGAGTTCCCTTTCCAGATCCCGGCGGACCAAAGAAAATAACCGCGACTCCTGTCATGTTCGTCACCCTCTCCGGCCGCGAATGCGGCCCTTCTTGAGAAAGCCTTCGTAGTTACGCATGACCAGCTGAGATTCCACTTGGTTGACAGTGTCCATGGCAACGCCGACGACGATCAGGAGAGAGGTCCCGCCGAAGTAGAAGGCGATGCCGAGACCTTGCGTGATGAAAGCAGGAAGGTGTGCATCGAGCCAGGCGCCGATAAAGGGGAGGCCCTGAACCTTGAACCCCATCAGCAGGAACTCTGGAATCAAGGCGACAACAACGAGGTAGGCGGCCCCGATCAGGGTGATACGGGTCAGGACCGTGTCGATGTAGTCGGCCGTTGCCTTTCCAGGCCGGATTCCAGGGATGAACCCGCCGTACTTGCGCATGTTCTCAGCGGTGTCGTTAGGGTTGAAGATGATCGAAATATAGAAGTAACAGAAGAAGATGATTCCGGCTGCGTAAAAGAGATTATAGAGCGGCTGCCCGACGGCCAGCTGGGCCGCGAGCTTTTGCATGAAGTCACTCTTGAACGCTGATGCCATGTACCCCGGGAACTGGATGATCGAGACGGCGAAGATGATGGGGATGACGCCGCCCGTGTTCACCCGGAGAGGCAGGTAGGTGTTCTGGCCACCGTAGACGCGGCGCCCGACAACTCTTTTGGCGTATTGCACCGGGATGCGGCGTTGAGCCCTCTCGACGAAGACAATGACCGCGACGACAGCCACCATGAAGAACAGTAGAATCAACATTACGAGCAGCGACTGCTGTCCGCGCTGAATCTGCTGGAACGTCTGAATGACGGCCGTCGGGAAGCCGGCGACGATGCCCGCGAAGATGATGAGGGAGATTCCGTTCCCGATTCCTCGTTCGGTGATCTGCTCGCCAAGCCACATGACAAAGGCCGTTCCCGTGGTGAGCGTGAGAATGGCCAGGGCTACGAATGCCGCCTTGCCAAGTTCTTCATGAACCAGCCGCGCACCGCTCGGAGATGTCGAACCCCACAGCCAGAGGGCGATACCAGAGCCCTGAATGACGGAGAGGACGACGGTTCCGTACCGCGTGAACTGGGTAATCTTCCGGCGTCCCAGTTCCCCCTCTTTCGAGAGCTTTTCGAGGTAGGGGACGACGACGGTGAGGAGCTGCAGGATGATCGAAGCCGTGATGTAGGGAGTGATTCCGAGTGCAAACACGGACAGGCGGCGCAGAGCGCCGCCCGAGAAGATGTCGAGGAATCCCAGCAGACCGGCAGCGTTTGACCGGAAGAACTCTTCGAACGCCTTGGAGTCGAGGCCGGGGGTCGGGATGTGCGAGCCGATGCGGTAAATCGCGAGCAGCGCGAACGTGAAGAGCACGCGCTTTCTCAGGTCGGGAACCGCAAAAATGTTCCGAAAGGCCTCGAGAATTCTCACGCCTTGATTTCCTCGACTCGCCCGCCGGCCGCCTCGATCTTCTTCTTGGCTCCCGCGCTCACGTGGTGAACGCTGACCGTCAGGGCCTTTCTGACCTCGCCGGAAGCGAGAATCTTGATGGGAACGCCCTCTTTGAGCTTCACGCCCGCGGCCTTCAAGGTCGCCTGATCAACCCGGGCACCCGAGCTGAAGAAACGCTCCAAGCTTGCAAGCGTGACGATGTTGTAGTCCTTCCGAAACAGGTTTGTAAATCCACGCTTGGGAACCCGCCGGTGTAGCGGCATCTGGCCGCCTTCATTTCCCCTGTTCGACCGGTATCCCGAACGGGACTTCTGCCCCTTGTTCCCGCGTCCCGACGTTTTTCCGAGTCCCGATCCCGGGCCACGGCCCACCCGCTTTCTTGCGGAGGTAGCCCCGGATCGCGGGGAGAGGGTGTGGAGTCCATGAGCCATGATGCTGTCCTCTTCTCGCTCCGTACTGTTTTTCGCTCGACCAGCTTTTCCGAAGCTCAGTCTTCCGTGACCGTGATCAAATGCCGGACCTTGAGGATCAAGCCGCGGGTGGCCGGCGTGTCAAGAACCGTAACCTGCTGCCGGATGCGGCGCAAACCAAGGCTCTTCAACGACTTCTTATGGTCTTCAGGAGTGCAAATTCCCGACTTTACTTGAGTGACGCGGAGTTTCCTGGGCGGGGCAGGCGGCTGCACCGGAGCGGATGGCATCACCTTGACCGCTTCCGTCTTCTGCGCGGGAGCGTCAGTCTGGGCAGGCGCGGCCGCCGGACGCGGAGTGGGACGCACTTTCGCCGCCGAGGCGACCTCGGTCAGAAGCTCCTCGACTCCTTTTCTCTTCTTCGCCGCCTGTGGCGCCTTGTCGTTCTCGCTCATTTCTTCTCCTCGGTTTCAGCGAGGGTCTCGGCGGGCACCGGAACCACGGGCGCTGCCACGGCAGGGGCCGGTTCCGCGATGGGTTCCGGCGTCCCGTTCCCGCGGCCACGGGTCTTCTGAATCGTCTCTTCGAGGTAGAGCCTCTTGAGGGCGTCGAACGTGGCCTTGACGACGTTGTGCGGGTTGGTGGTCCCGAGCGACTTCGTCAAGATGTTCTGCACCCCGGCGGACTCGAGAACCGCGCGCACGGCGCCCCCGGCGATGACGCCCGTGCCGTCCGCGGCGGGCTTCAGGAGAACCTTACCAGCGCCGTAGTGGCCCTGCACGGGATGGGGGATCGTCGTGCCCTTCAAGGGGATGCTGATCATCGACTTCTTGGCCATCTCGATCCCTTTCTTGATGGCCATCGGAACTTCCTTTGCCTTGCCGGCTCCGTAGCCGACGCGGCCCTTGCCGTCGCCAACGATGACGAGAGCCGAGAACGAGAAGTTCTTGCCGCCCTTGACGACCTTCGTCACCCGGTTGATGTGGACGACATGGTCGATCAGGTCGGCTCCGGCCCTGCCTTCACCGAGGGTGGACGAAGAACGGGCAGGAGCGTTCTGAGAGGAAGAGGAACGGTTGGGACCGCCGCCGCGATTCCCCTGGGGGCGCGACGAGCCTCTGGGAGAGTTGCTGCTCAAAACTTCAACCCCTTCTCGCGCGCTGCATCCGCGAGAGCCTTGATGTTGCCATGGTAGAGATTTCCGCCCCTGTCGAAAATGACAGCCGAAACGCCCTTGGCTTGAGCCCGTTCGGCGATGAGGGCACCGACAGCCGCCGCGGCTTTCTTACTGGCTGCGCTCTTCTTGCCGGCCAGAATCGTCTCCTCGCGGGAAGACGCCTGCACTATGGTGCGGCCGGCCGAGTCATCGATGATCTGGGCGGTGAAATAGCGAAGGGAGCGGGAAACCGCCAGGCGCGGACGCTCTGGTGTCCCGCGGACCTTGCGGCGAATCCGGACGTGGATTCTCTGACGCGCTTCGCGGCGGGTTTGTGCCTTATCCATGGAAGATCTTCCTCACTACTTGCCCGTGGCCTTGCCGGCCTTCTTCTTCAGGATTTCGCCCGTAAAGCGGAAACCCTTCAACTTGTAGGGATCCGGCGGCTTGATATTCCGGATCTTGATTGCCGTCTGGCCGACTTTCTGCTTATCCGCTCCGGTCACCGTGATATGGGTGACTTCCTTGATCTTGGGGTCGGGCGCCACTTCGATCTTCACGCCCTCTGGCATCGGGAAGACCACGGCGTGAGAGTAGCCGCACGAGAAGACGACTTCCTGGCCCTTGACCTCGGCCTTGTAACCGATGCCGACCAGATCCAGTTTCTTCTGATAGCCCTCCGACACACCGGTCACGGCATTCTGGATGAGCGCCCGGTTCAGGCCGTGGAAGGCCCGTTCCTGTTTGCCATCTCCCTTCCTGACCAGTTCGATCTTTCCGTCCTTTACCCCGACTTGAATCCCGGCGAGGACGGGCGTCTGAAGCGAACCCTTCGGTCCCTTGACGAGAACCGTCAGCCCGTCGACCTTGACTTCGACGCCCTTAGGCACCGTTATTGGCTTCTTTCCAATTCGCGACATCGTCTTCTCTCCGAAGGAGTCCGGAACGTGTCCGGCCCCGCGCTTACTTCACTCTCACCAAACTCTCACCAAACCGAGCAGACGACTTCGCCGCCAACACCGCGCTTGCGAGCGTCCTGGTCCGTCAGAAGCCCCTGTGAGGTCGAGATGATCGCGACTCCCAAGCCGCCGAGGACCTCGGGCAGTTCGTCTTTTCCACGATAGAGGCGCCGGCCTGGCTTGGAAATCCGGGAGACGCCATGGATGACCGGGGAACCCCCGTCATCATATTTGAGGTAAATCCGCAAGAGCCCCGCTCCGCGGTCGTCAAGAACCTTGAAATTCTTGATGTAACCGCTCTCCTTGAGAATCCGGGCGATTTCCACCTTCAACCGCGAGGAGGGCACATCAATTTTCTCGTGACGGGCCGACAGGGCGTTACGCAGACGGACGAGGAGGTCGGAAATCGGATCAGCGATGTTCATTCCAGCCCCCTTCTACCACGACGCCTTGATGACGCCCGGGATGTATCCGGCGAGCGCCAGCTTGCGGAAACAGAGACGGCACAGGCCGAACTTCCTCAGATAGCCCCGCGGCCGGCCGCACTGCTTGCAGCGGTGCCGAACCCGGATCTCGTACTTCAGTTTGGAGTTCGCCTTGATGATCGAAGCGCGACGAGCCATCTATCCTTCTCTCCCTATTTTCCGAACGGCATCCCGAGTTCCTTCAGAAGGACCCGGGCACGGTCATCGCTACCAGCCGTCGTGACGATCGTGATGTTCATTCCTTTGGACTTTTCGACTTTCGCAGGATCGATCTCGGGGAAGATGAAGTGATCCTTGATTCCGAGCGTGTAGTTTCCGCGGCCATCAAAGGCCCGGGTGGGCACACCGCGGAAGTCACGCACGCGCGGGAGGGCGATGTTCATGAGCCGGTCCAGGAACTCGTACATCCGGTCGCCCCGAAGCGTGACGCGGCAGCCGATGGGCATGCCCGTGCGCAACTTGAAAGAGGCGATGGACTTACGAGCCCGCGTGATGACCGCCCTCTGCCCCGCGATCTTGGTGAGTTCGTCAGCAGCCGCCTCGACGATCTTGACGTTGGAAATGGCTTCTCCCATTCCCATGTTGAGAACCACTTTCTCGATCTTCGGAAGAGCCATGACGTTGTCGATTCCGAATTCCTTCGTCAGGACCGGAATGACATCCTTGCGGTACCTTTCGATCAGACGCGCAGTCATGTTTTACCCCTTCACGGCTTTCGAGATCGCGGCAACCGTCGATCCGCTCTTCTTGGCGAACCGGACACGCTCGTGTCCCTCGACCCGCACGCCCATGCGAGTCGCCTTGCCCGTTCCCGGATCCTTCAGCATCACGTTCGAGATTGAGATCGGGGCTTCCCTCTCGACGATGCCACCCTTGATATTTTTCTGTGGATTCGGGCGCGTCGCCCGCTTGATCATGTTGACACCCTCGACGATCACGCGTCCCTTCGACGGCACGACCCTCAAGACTTTCCCCGACGATCCACGGTCCTTCCCCGTCAGAACGATCACCTCGTCCCCGCGACGGAGCAGGCTTTTTCCGGTGTATTCAGCCTTTTTCTTCTTCATGGTGCGCTCTCACCCTCGACGCCGGCCGGAACCTGAAGGTCCCGGCTTCAAAGCGAGGTCTAGATGACCTCCGGAGCCAGGGAGATGATCTTCATGAACTTCTTTTCGCGGAGTTCACGCGCCACCGGACCGAAAACACGGGTCCCGATGGGTTCACGGTCGTTGTTGATCAGGACCGCGGCGTTGTTGTCGAACCTGATGTAGCTCCCGTCCTTACGGCGCTGTTCGTGCCGGGTGCGCACGATCACGGCCTTGACGACTTTCCCCTTTTTCACCGGGTCTGGAGCATCAGGGTTGGATTCTCTCACCGAGCAGGTGATGATGTCCCCGAGACGGCCGTAGTCGCCTACCGAGCCGCCACGCAGCCGAATGCATGCGAGCTTCCGTGCCCCCGAGTTATCGGCCACCTCGAGGATCGTTCCCATCTGAATCACAGCCTCATCCCTCTCTTTCTCGCGTTTTTCTACGAAATGAGGACACTCAGACCTGCTGGCGTCCGGCCGTTACCACGGCACGAACCCGCCAGCGCTTTCGGGCTGAAAGAGGCCGCGTTTCTTCGATCTCGACAACATCGCCGAGTTTGGCACCGATGACGCGGTCATCCGCGAGGAACCGCTTGGACGTCTTCTGAAACCGGCCATACCGCGAGTGCTTGACGGTGCGCGTCACCTCGACGACAACCGTCTTTTCCATCTTCGTCGAAACGACCTTCCCCGTCTTGCGCGTCCGGCGCTTCACCTTGACGGCCGGGACTTGCGGGGCTTCACTGGTCTCGTTGGGTGTGCTCATGGTCATTTCCCCACAGCTTTCTTACGGTCTGCCGCCTCGAGCGTCTTCAACCGCGCAATGTCCCGCTTGATCTCGCGGATCTTCATCGGGTTCTCGAGCTGGCCCGACGCCTTCTGCATCCGGAGGTTGAACAACGCCTGCCGCCACTCTTTCTCTTTTACCGCTCGTTCGGCCTCGGACCACTCGAGCATTGCTTTGATCTTCACGGCGTCACCTCACCGAATCCAGAAACTCACGAGACACGAAACGGGTCTTGATCCCGATTTTGTCCGCCGCAAGCGCGAAAGCGTCGCGCGCCGTCTTCTCGTCGACCCCTTCGATCTCGAAGAGCATCCTGGCCGGCTTGATAACGGACACCCACGCTTCAGGAGCGCCCTTGCCCTTACCCATACGAGTTTCGGCTGGCTTTTTCGTGATCGGCTTGTCCGGGAACACACGGATCCAGAGCTTTCCGCCACGTTTCACGTGACGCTGAATCGCCACGCGGCCCGCCTCGAGCTGCCGAGACGTCAACCAACCCGCCTCCAACGCCTGGAGGCCATAGTCACCGAACGCAAGACTCGACCCCCGAAGCGCCGTGCCACGGCGGCGCCCCTTCTGCTGCTTGCGATACTTCACCTTCGAAGGCATCAACATCGCTAATCTTCCTTACCTATCCCTACGTCCCCGGCGGGGGAACAACCCCTTGTCCACCGGAGTGGTGGACGTGTCAGGCACCCCTCCGGCGCGACTTGGCGCGGTGGAGGTCACCCTTGTAAATCCAACACTTGATCCCGATGGTGCCGTAGGTCGTCTTCGCCTCGGCAAAACCGTAATCGATGTCTGCCTTCAGCGTGTGCAACGGCAGACGGCCTTCTTGATACCACTCGGAGCGCGCGATCTCCGCTCCGTTGAGCCGCCCGGAACAGCGGATCTTGATCCCCTGTGCCCCGAAACGGAACGCGGACTCCATCCCCTTTTTCATCGCGCGGCGGAACGCCACGCGCCGCTCGATCTGCATCGCAATCGACTCGGCCACGAGTTGCGCATCCGTCTCCGGACGCTGGATCTCGAGGATGTTGACCTGAATGTCCTTGCCCAGACGCCGCTGCAGCCGCTCTCTCAAAAGATCAACCGAAGCGCCCTTTTTCCCGATGATCACTCCCGGCCGCGCGGTCATGATGTTGATCTTCAGCTTGTTCCCGCGCTCGATCTCAACTTCGGAAACCGCCGCGTTGGCGAGTTCTTTCTTGAGTTCGTTCCGGAGCTTGAGATCATCGTGCAGGTACTGGATGTACTTCTTCTCCGAGTACCAGCGGGAGTGCCACGTCCGGTTGTACCCGATGCGGAATCCGTACGGATGAACCTTCTGACCCATGTGCTATTTCTCCTGCTTGTCGGACCCGGACGAATCTGCGGAGTCCTTCTTTGCCGCCTGGGGCGGACGGGCCCCAGCCTTGGCAATCGCGGCCCCGAGACGGGACGGCCGTCCGCGGCGCGCGACCAGACGCGGCGCCTCGGCCTTGAGCCCGGCCTTCTTGCGGATGGCCGGATCATCGGAGACCGCAACGGTCACGTGGCAGAAAGGCCGCGTGATCAACCACATGCGGCCCTGCGGTCCGCTCATGAACCGGGGGCGCGCAAAGCGCTTTTTATAGTTCGACACCGACCGCAGCATCATGTTCTGCTGCAATGGCTTGCGGCCGGCCCCATCCACTTGGATAGAGGACACCACAAGGGCGTCTGCATCGATCCCCGCATCCTTCTGCTTCGCATTGGCCACCGCGGACTCGAGGAGCTTCACGATGTCCGGCGAACAGACCTTCGAGGTGTTCTTGAGAATCGCAATGGCGTGGGTCACCGGCTTCATCCGGATCAGATCGGCGACAAGCCGGACCTTCTGGGCCGCCCCCCTATAGTGTCGCAAACGTGCTACCGCTTCCATGATTTGAGCCCTTCTCTCACTTCGCTGGTGCCGGGGTGGCGCCCTTTTCGACCTTCTTGCCAGAGTGCCCCTTGAAGGTCCGGGTCGGCGAAAACTCGCCGAGCTTGTGCCCAACCATGTTCTCAGAGACGTAAACGGGAATGAACTTCTTCCCGTTGTGAACCGCCAGCGTATGGCCAACCATCTCTGGAACGACCATCGAACGCCGCGACCACGTCTTGACCACACGCTTTTCCTGGGCAGCGTTGAGAGCCGCGACCTTGTCGATCAGGTGTCCATCTACAAACGGACCTTTTTTCGTCGATCGAGACATGAACCTTCCTCGGATCCTCTACTTGCGGCGCTTGACGATGAACTTGTCGCTGCGCTTGTTGTTACGGGTCTTGTAACCCTTCGTTTTCCAGCCCCAGGGGGAACAGGGATGACGGCCGCCCGAGGTCTTTCCTTCTCCTCCGCCCATTGGGTGGTCGACCGGGTTCATCGCAACACCACGGTTGTGCGAACGCCAGCCCAGCCACCGGTTGCGGCCAGCCTTGCCGATAGAGATATTCTCGTGTTCGACATTGCCGACCTGCCCGATCGTGGCGAAGCAATCGACAGGCACTTTCCGGAGTTCACCAGACGGGAGCCTCAGGAGCGCGCTGCCGGCTTCGCGAGCCATGAGCTGCGCGGAGGTTCCGGCGGAACGCGCGAGCTGGGCTCCGTGTCCTGGCTTCAATTCAATGGCGTGAACCGTCGTGCCGACCGGAATGGCACGCAAGGGTAAAGCGTTCCCCGTCACGATGTCCGCCGTGGGTCCGGAGACGACCATCTGACCGACGCGCAGGCCATTGGGAGCAATGATGTAACGCTTCTCGCCGTCCTTGTAGAACAGCAAGGCGATGCGGCTCGAACGGTTCGGGTCGTACTCGATCGACGCCACCCGGGCCGGGATACCGTGTTTTTCCCGGAGGAAATCGATGTCGCGGAAACGGCGCTTGTGCCCGCCTCCACGCCACCAAGCGGTCAACTGACCGAGACTGTTCCGGCCGCCCGTTTTCTTCTTGCCGCGAGTCAGGGACTTCTCCGGGCGGGAGACCGTAATCTCGGCGAAATCGGAGGTGCTCCGCTGGCGGATACCGGGAGACGTGGGCTTGTAGGTCTTCAGCGGCATGGCTCAGACTCCTTCGAAGACCGGCGGCAGTTTTTCGCCCGGCAAAAGCCTGACATAGGCTTTTTTCCAGTCAGAGCTGCGGCCAATGGACCGGCCCGTCGTCCGCGCCACTCTCCGGATCTTCCCGGAGACCTTGACGATGCGGACCGTCTTTACTTTCACGGAGAACAGGGCTTCGACGGCCTTGCGGACTTCGATCTTGTTCGCGTCCATGGAGACCTCGAACGTGATCTCGTTGAGGGATTGTGTCAGCCTCGTGGACTTCTCCGTCACGATGGGCCTGAGGATGATCGACTGGGGAGTTTTCATCCGAGCACCTCCGTGACCGTACGAAGCGCGTCCTCGGTCAAGACGATCGTCTCGGCGTAGAGGCCGTCGTAGGCGTTCAGCCCGAGAGCGTCGACAACCTCGAGCTTGGGGTTGTTCTCGGCCGCGCGGAAAAGATTGGTGTTCTTCTGCGTGTCGACCAGAAGCGTGCGTCCCGTGCAGCCGAGGCCCGAGGCCAGGGCAGCCAGAGCCTTCGTCTTGTGCGATTCGATGAACAGGTTCTCCACGAGGAAGAGCCGGCTTTCACGAACCCTTTCAGAAAGGACGCACTTCAAAGCGGCCTTTTTCGTGCCGCGATTGACTTTCAGGTCGTAGGAATGCGGGGTGGGCCCGTGGACCGTGCCGCCATGACGGTGAATCGGAGGGCGTCCGCCGCCCTGCCTGGCCCGGCCCGTGTGTTTCTGCTTGAAGGGTTTCTTCCCCGTCCCGGAAACCTCGGAGCGCGTCTTGGTCTTGTGAGTTCCGGCCCGGCCAGCGGCCCGTATGGCCTTCACAACTTCCCAGACAACGTGAGGCTTGAAAGGGACTCCGAAGATGGACCCCGGCAGCGTGGCTTCCCCGACCCTCTCGTTTGCGAGATTGCGGATCGGCACCACGATCGGCTCAGAGTATTTTTGTGCCTTTTCGTCCATGGTCATTCCTCAATTACAGCCGGCCGATCAGGCAGCAGCCTTCCCCTTCACCACTCGCTTCATGATCTTGACAACCGCGTTTCGGGCTCCGGGCACGGCACCTCTCAGATAGATGAGGTTGTTCTCCGCATCCACCCTGACGACACGGAGGTTTTTTACCGTGGCTTGCTTTCCGCCCAGCCGGCCCGAGGAACGCGTTCCCGGGTAGACACGAGACGGATAGGCCGAGGGTCCGATGGATCCGGGCGCCCTGTGGAACATCGAGCCGTGCGTTGCCGCGCCGCCCGTGAACCCGTGACGCTTCACGAAGCCCTGGAAGCCCTTACCCTTGGAGACGCCGATAACATCGACGTGCTCGGACGGGTTGAAGATGTCGCAGAGGACCCGGTCCCCCGCGGCCACCGCATCTGCGGTGTCGCAGTGAACCTCGGCGAGTTCCCTCGCCGGTGGCACTCCGGCTTTTTCGAAATGGCCGGTCATCGCCTTGGTCAAACGCCGGGGGGAGACCCTGCCCGGCAGACCCAGCTGCACGGCGTCATAGCCATCGTTTTCCTTGGTCTTGCGCTGCACGACCAGGCAAGGACCCGCCTCGACCACTGTGACGGGCACGACTGTCCCGTCCGCCTCGAAAATCTGGGTCATCCCGATCTTGCGCCCTAGAATTCCTTTGATCATGTTCCTGCCGCTCAGTTCTTACCCCGAGAGTTCGGGGCCTTACTTGCCCATGGTGCGGATCTCGACCTCGACGCCAGCCGGGAGTTCCAGCTTTGTCAGGGCTTCCACCGTCTGAGGCGTCCATTCGAAAATGTCGAGCAGGCGCTTGTGTGTCCGCATCTCGAACTGCTCACGCGATTTCTTGTCGACGTGCGGTGAACGGTTCACCGTCCACCGGGAAATTGCCGTTGGGAGTGGAATGGGCCCGGCAACCTTCGCCCCCGACCGGCGCGCCGTGTCCACGATCTCGGTCGTCGACTGGTCGAGAATCCTGTAGTCGTACCCCTTGAGGCGAATCCGGATTTTGTCGTTGGCCATCAGAAACCTTTCGCTCTCTTAAAGAAAACTTAACCGCCGGGCGGCACTCCGCGGGAGGGGAGGCGTTTGGCCCCCACCCCCGCAGACCGGGCATCAGGCCAGAATCTCGACCACCGTTCCGGCGCCGACCGTGCGGCCGCCTTCGCGGATGGCGAACTTGAGGCCCTTCTCGATAGCGATCGGGGCGATCAGTTCGATTTCGAGTTCCACGTCGTCCCCGGGCATGACCATCTCAACGCCCTCGGGGAGCTTCGTTGCGCCGGTGACGTCCGTCGTCCGGATGAAGAACTGCGGCCGGTAGTTGGAGAAGAACGGCGTGTGACGGCCGCCTTCATCCTTGGAAAGGACGTACACCTTGCCGCGGAACTTCGTGTGAGGCTTGATCGAATTGGGCTTGGACAGAACCTGACCGCGCTCGACGTCTTCACGCTCGACGCCGCGGAGAAGCACGCCGATGTTGTCGCCCGCTTCACCGGAATCGAGGAGCTTCTTGAACATTTCGACGCCCGTGACGACCTTCTTCATCGTGTCCTTGAAGCCCACGATTTCGACTTCGTCACCAACCCGGACCTTGCCACGCTCGACACGGCCCGTCACGACGGTGCCGCGGCCGGAGATCGAGAAGACGTCCTCGATCGGCATCAGGAATTCCTTGTCGATCTCGCGGACCGGGTCGGGAATGTAGGCGTCCAGAGCCTTGGCCAGATCCCAAATCGGCTGCGCATCGGGCCCGTTCGGGTTCGCGAGCGCCTTGGAGGCGGACCCGCGGATGACCGGGACATCGTCGCCAGGGAATTCGTACTTGTTGAGAAGGTCCCGGACCTCCAGCTCGACGAGTTCGAGCAGCTCGGGGTCTTCCATCAAGTCGCACTTGTTCAAGAACACCACGATCGCCGGCACGTTGACCTGGCGGGCGAGGAGCACGTGCTCCTTCGTCTGCGGCATCGGCCCCTTCGGGGCCTCGACCACGAGAATCGCTCCGTCCATCTGCGCGGCGCCCGTGATCATGTTCTTGATGTAGTCCGCGTGGCCCGGGCAGTCGATGTGAGCGTAGTGGCGCTTCTCGGTCTCGTACTCCACGTGCGCAAGGGCGACCGTCAGAATTTTCGTTGCGTCGCGCCGGAACGTCTTGGCGTCGGCCTTGGCGACGTCGTCATACGCCTTGGCAACCGCGAGTCCCTTCGTCGAAAGGACCTTGGTCAGTGCGGCGGTGAGGGTCGTCTTTCCGTGGTCGATGTGACCGATGGTCCCGACGTTGACGTGGGGCTTGGTACGCGCGAATTTTTCCTTGGCCATCGTTTCCTCCCTGGTTGTGTCTTTCTGACACCTAAATCTTTGCGGCCAAAATGGTTATCATTACTTCTCGGGAAGGCCGGCCCTACGCCGACACCTTCGCGATGATTCCTTCGGCAACCGCCTTCGGAACCTCGTCGTAACGTTCGAATTGCATCGTGTAGTTCGCCCGCCCCTGAGTGAGCGAACGAAGCGTGGTGGCGTAGCCGAACATTTCGGCAAGAGGAACACTCGCCTGGATAACCTGGAAGTTCAGACGCGGCTCCATGTGGTTGATTTTTCCGCGGCGCGAGTTCAAGTCGCCGATCACGTCGCCCATGAACTCTTCCGGCGTGACAGCCTCGACCGCCATCACTGGCTCCAGAATAACGGGACTCGCTTTCTTGGCCGCATCCTGGAAGGCCAGGGATCCCGCGATCTTGAACGCCAGTTCCGAGGAGTCGACGTCGTGGTACGACCCGTCGTAGACCTCGACTTGAAAGTTGACCGTCGGGTACCCGGCCAAAACACCCGTCAGACCAGCTTCCTTGATTCCCTGGTCGATCGGTTTGATGAACTCCCGCGGGATCGTGCCCCCCACGATTCCGTTGACGAATTCGTAGTCCTTGCCTTCCGGATGCGGACGCAGACGGATCTTGACGTGGCCATACTGCCCCTTGCCACCCGTCTGCCGGATGAATCTGCCTTCGCCGTTGACTTCCTTGCGGATCGTCTCGCGATAGGCAACCTGAGGCTTGCCAACATTCGCTTGAACGTTGAATTCGCGCATCATGCGGTCAACGATGATCTCGAGGTGGAGTTCACCCATCCCGGCGATGATCGTCTGGTTTGTTTCCTTGTCCGTGGAAACCCGGAACGTGGGGTCTTCCTGCATGAGCTTGGCCAGGGCCATGCCCATTTTTTCCTGGTCGGCCTTTGTTTTTGGCTCGATCGAAAGCGTGATGACGGGTTCAGGGAACTTCATCGACTCGAGAACGACGATCGAGTGACGGTCACAGATCGTGTCCCCCGTCGTTACGTTCTTGAGGCCGACAGCCGCGGCGATGTCGCCTGCCCAGACTTCCTTGATCTCCTCACGCTTGTTGGCATGCATCTTGAGAAGACGGCCGACACGCTCGTTGGTCTGCTTTGTGGCATTGAAGACAGGGGACCCGGCATCGAGATGACCGGAGTAGACCCTGAAAAACGCCAGCTGTCCGACGAATGGATCCGTCATGATCTTGAAAACAAGGCCAGAAAACGGCGCGTCGTCGCGTGTTTCGCGTGTGATCTCGCGCCCGTCCTCGTCCACGCCGTGAATCGCCTCGATATCCACTGGCGACGGGAGGTAATCCACGACGGCGTCCAGAAGTTGCTGCACACCCTTGTTCTTGAAGGCTGAACCACAGACGACTGGGTGCAGCCGCCCCCCGACCGCCGCCCGGCGCAGGGCCGCGCGCACTTCGCTGGCGCTGAGGTTGTGGTCCTCGAGGTATCTCTCCATCAGAACGTCGTCCGACTCGGCAACCGCCTCGACCAGGCGTTCGTGGTACCTCTGAAACGCTTCCTGGTGATTCGCGGGAACCTCATTCACCTCGAACTGTGCACCGAGAGTCTCTGCCTTGAAGACGTAGGCCTTCCCTTCGAGAAGGTCGATGACACCCTCAAACGTATCCCCAGAACCGAGCGGAATGAGGACCGGAACAGGCTTCGCGCCCAGTTTGGTCACCATCATCTCGAGACACTTTTCGAAGTCGGCTCCCGTACGGTCCATCTTATTGATGAAGGCGATACGAGGAACCCCATACTTGTCTGCCTGGCGCCACACGGTTTCGGACTGGGGTTCCACGCCCGAGACGGCGTCGAACACAGCGACGGCACCATCCAGAACACGGAGCGAGCGCTCCACTTCGGCCGTGAAATCCACGTGCCCGGGAGTGTCAATGATGTTGATCCGCGTCCCCTTCCAGAAACAGGTCGTGGCAGCGGACGTGATCGTGATTCCGCGCTCCTGCTCCTGGACCATCCAGTCCATGGTCGCGGTTCCATCATGAACTTCGCCCAGCTTGTAATTGACACCGGTGTAATAGAGGATGCGCTCAGTCGTCGTGGTTTTACCCGCGTCAATATGAGCCATAATGCCGATGTTGCGGCACTTTTCCAAAGCGTGTGATCTCGGCATACGTCAGTTTTTTTCCTTGCCGGGTTGTCTGCGCCGTCGAACCCTGGGGTCTTTACCCAACTTGGGAAGCCTTGACTCCACGCACGGGCGCCGAGCCTTGGTTTCCGGGGTTCCGCACGCTTGAGGCGTGAGCCGGATTCTCGAGAGACCTTGCGGCCCCGTGGGACCACCGGTTTCCCTCGTCCGGTTGCCGGCCGGAGGTACCCCTCTTCATGGGCCCTCCGGAGAAAACGCAGTTACCAGCGGTAGTGGGCAAAGGCCTTATTGGCCTCCGCCATCTTGTGTGTATCCTCCCTTTTCTTGACTGAGCTTCCCTTGTTGTTGGCGGCATCCATCAGTTCTCCCGCCAACTTGTCCTTCATCGTCTTTTCACCCCGGGACTGGGAGTAGGTGATGATCCAGCGGATGGCGAGCGAGGTCCGCCGGTTTGGCTTGACCTCGACAGGAACCTGATACGTCGAACCGCCTACGCGGCGAGACTTGACCTCGAGGATCGGCTTGACGTTCTCAAGGGCTTTCTTGAAGGTCTTGAGGGGGTCGTCTTGAGTCTTCCCCTCGATGGCCTTCATCGCCCCATAAAAAACTCCCTCGGCCAGGGACTTCTTTCCACGCTCCATGATGCAGTTGATGAACTTCGTCACCAGCTGCGACTGGTAGAGCGGATCGGGCAAAACTTCACGCTTGGGTACTTCACGGCGTCGCGGCATGACTCACCAACTCGTCCTTAGCTCTTTGGCCTCTTGGCTCCATACTTGGACCTGGACTGCTTCCGGTTTGCGACCCCCACGGCATCCAGAGTGCCGCGGATGATGTGATACCGCACTCCAGGCAGATCCTTGACACGGCCGCCGCGAATCAAAACGATCGAGTGCTCCTGCAAGTTGTGGCCAATCCCGGGAATGTAGGTCGTCACCTCGATGCCGTTCGTCAACCGAACGCGAGCGATCTTGCGGAGAGCCGAGTTCGGCTTCTTGGGCGTCGTGGTCTTGACCTGCGTACAAACTCCACGGCGCTGCGGGCACGCCTGGAGAGCGGGTGACTTCGTCTTGTACCGGACGGGATCCCGGCCCGCGCGGACCAATTGACTGACCGTGGGCATTTGTCTCCTTCAAATTTCGCAGGCCCATTTTGCCCGCGACCTAAAGCAGTTTATGGTTCCGCCCAGTTTCGATTCTGCATCCACCGGGCCTCGACAGCCCGGTAACGGGATCGTGGCGAAACCCGCGCAGTGTACTGGCGCACGTTCTGGTTGTCAAGCGGCCGTTGCTCACAAGGTCTCGGTGGATGCCAGACGTTCTTCAGTATCGCCTCCTTGCAGGGTTGCTTTGGAGGATGTCAAGATCCGAACGACGTCATGCAAACACTGATCGAAGGCAAGTACGAGGTCTTGGGCAAGATCAAGGAAGGCGGCATGGGCGCCATCTACAAAGTGCGCCACATTCACCTTGATGAGATTCGTGTCATCAAGGTGATGAAGCCGCAGATTGAAAGCAACCGCGATGCCCGCGTTCGGTTCCAGCAAGAAGCCCGCTTCGCCACCTCCCTCAAGCACCCCAACATCGCGGCTGTTCTCGATTTCGCCATCGACGAAAAAGATAACTTCTACATGGTTCTCGAGTTCATTGAGGGGTTGAATCTTTCCGAGTACCTGCAGAAGCACGGCCCGCCACCGCTCGCCCTCGGCCTTCAAATAGGCGTTCAGGCGCTTCGCGCCCTCGGGTACCTCCACCGTAAGGGTTACGTTCACCGCGATATCTCTCCCGACAACATCATGCTGACCAAGGATGCCGACGGCGAGTTCCTCGTCAAACTCATCGATCTCGGCGTGGCCAAGAGAACCGAGGGCGAGACTCTCACGCAGACGGGCATGTTCGTCGGGAAACTTCAGTACGCGTCGCCGGAGCAGCTCGGGAAACTCGAGGCCGGCGAGAAGATCGATGGCCGCAGCGATATTTACGCATTCGGCTGCGTTCTCTACAGGACGCTGACCGGTGTCCTCCCCTTTCAGGCAGAAAGTCTCCCCCAGTACGTGGTGGCCCATCTCACGCAGGCCCCCAGGCCCTTCGCGGAAACTGACCCGGACAACCGGATTCCGGAATCACTCAGGTCCGCCGTCCTGACGGCCCTCAACAAAAACCGGCAAGACCGGTGGCCAAATGCCGAGGACTTCGCCGAATACTTGAAGTCCTGCGAGGCGGAACTCGTGTCGGAATCCGCGGCCCGGCATGCCGCCACGAGTCTTGACCTCTCTCACCCCCAGACCCCCGTTCCCCGGACCCCCACGAGTGGTGTGTCGTCTCTCCAGCGCAAGCTCGGGGACGTTTTCCCGGCCAGCGACGATCAGCTCACCGTCCCTGCGCAGCCCAGAAGCACGGCGAGCCACGTGTTGAGGTCTCGCAAGAACGTCCTGACTCTCGTTTCCGCGGGTCTTGCGGTCCTCTGCGCGACTGCGCTCCTCTACCTGGCCCTGCAAAGGCGGCACGCCACCGAGACTGCCGGGACACAAGAGGCCACCCCCACCAAGACTCTTCTGGCGAGCTTACCGGGAGACGTCTTGTTTTCCGCAAGTCCGTGGGCAAGGGTCATTTCCATCGTCAATCAGGAGACGAAATCGAGCATCACCGTCGACGGGGCCGTGACCCCGACCCGGCTGGAACTGCCACCCGGCAAGTATCTGGCGACCCTGGCTTGGAAAGAGCAAACCATACAGGTTCCTTTCGAGGTTGCACCGGCGCGGACAGAACGAGTCCACGCACAGATGCCCGGTTTTGATGTGCAAGCAGCCGTCCAGGCGGTGACGCCTTGAAACGTGGCGAACTGGCTTTCCCTTCGCGCCCCTTTTTGACACGAGCCGCCCCCGTTGTGCTCGCGCTGTCTCTCGCTTTGAGTTTCAGGGCACCCGGAGCCGATCCATCTCGCGAATACCGGAAAGGTCTGCAGGCCTTTCGGGCCAGCGATTTCTCCGAGGCGGTTCGCGCCTTCAGGGCTTCCATTTCGGCGGACCCGGGCGAGGGGGTGCAGAAACTCCGCGGAACAGGAGTCTCTTTCGATGACTACTTCCCGCACCTCTACCTGGGCCTCTCTCTCGAGAAGCTCGGCCAGGCAAGCGAAGCCATGGCAGCTCTTCTCGAGAGTGAACGGCAGGGAGCCGTCTTCGAGCGTCCCGAACTCCGCCGGCAGCTTCAGGCATCTCTTTCCCGTATGAAGAGCGCGGCGGCAGAGGCACAAGCCAGGGCGGTCCCCCCCACACAGCCACCGCCCACACAGCCACCGCCCCCCCCCCCGACGGCAACACCCTTGCCGGTCCGCCTGGCGATTCCCACGGCCGCGACGTTAGAACCTGCCAAGAGTGCTCCTACTCCCCCTCGGCCGGTCCTTGTGGCACAGAAGGCAAGTCCAGCGCCGCGGCAGGCTCTGCCGTCTCCGGCCCGGACTGCGGCTGCTTCCCCCGCCCAGCCGCGAGAGGCGTCTCTTTCGGCACTTCGTCAAGGAGTCGGTTCGTACTTTGAAGGCCGTTTTGACGAAGCCGTCGCACAGTTACGCCCTCTCGCAGCCTCGCAGCCCATGGCGCAGCTATTCCTTTCCTACTCTCTGGCGAGCCAGGCCCTTCTCAAAAAGACACCCGATTCAGGACTCGCCGGGGAGGCCCGGGCCCAGTACCGGGAAAGCGTGACCCGAGGAGCACGGCTCAAGGAGCGGGACCTCATCTCTCCACGTGTGCTCAGACTGGTTGAGGAATAACGAACAAGATCAGACAATGCACTCCAATCAGAAAATGGAGGTTGACACTTGATGACCCGGACCCGTTATCTCGCAGGAGCGGGAACTTTCTCGCTTATTTTCTTAATTGCCGGCCCAGCCCTCGCGCAGAAACAGGAAGTCACGCGGACAACCGCCAGCACGAACTCCGGCTTTGGTTTTGGCGCCCGCGCGCTGGGCATGGGAGGCGCCTTCATCGCCATTGCGGACGACGCGTCGGCGGCATCCTGGAATCCGGCGGGCATCGGTCAGCTCGTGCGCCCGGAATTCACGATCGTCGGCAGCATGAACGAGTCGACGACCAGCAGCGCCAAGGAGTCGATTCTCGAGCGTAAAACCAGTTCGACAGCAGTGCCGACAGGGGAATACGACCGCTACGTTTATTCCGACGCGGAGTTGAAGACACGTCAACAGGGAATTGATTTCCTGAGCTACGTTCAGCCCTTCGCGATGGGAAATAGCACGATCTCGGCCCAGTTTTCCTACGCCCGGCTCTTTCCGGCGGGGACGGGGACCCAGAGCTACTCCTTGCAGTGGAGCGACAACTATTACGTGAATCCGCCCCAGGAGGCGCTTTACAGCAAACAAGACATCACGGCCACGGCTTCCGGCTCTGGCGGCATCGACACCTACACTCTTGGCCTGGCCGCAGCTATTGGTCCCACCTTCTACGCGGGCTTCAGCGGACAGCTCTGGACAGGCGAGATCGGGACCACGGTACACGTGAAGAACTCCGCGTTCTTCTACGAAAACGACGACGCGACCTCCAGTCCCGCCTTTTCCGAGTTCAGTGACCTCGAGTATTCACAGCTGACGAAGAGAAAGATCAACGGGTTCTCGTTCAATTTCGGCGTCCTCTGGGTGCCAAACAACTGGCTCCGCGCCGGAGCCGTTTACCGGACCAAGTGGTCGGGCTCGGACTCACTCGAGGCTTCCTACGAAAGGACCCGCCAGAGCACCACCAGCCGCTTCCACGCGACGGGAGCCGGACAAACCGATTCCGACCTGGAATGGCCGGCATCGTGGGGCGTTGGCCTCGCCGTTCGTCCCGCCGCCACGCTCACCCTCTCGGCCGATTACTCCATCACGTACTGGAGTCAGGCGAAGACCAGCGCCGCCCTGACAGGCTGGGATTACAACGCCTCCACCAATTCCTACACGCCCACTTTTGCCGAGCGCGCATTCCCCTCGAACGGCCCCGTCGAACAGAACGGCGAGGATTACCAGAACGATCAGACAGCCTACCGTTTCGGCGCCGAGTACGTCTTCCGGACCGGGAAGGCCCTTGTTCCGGTGCGAGCTGGCTACTACAAGATCACAGCCCTCGCCCCCCTCTTCACGGACCGGCGCTTCGATCAGAACCCGGACGCCAAATTCACCGGCTACACTGGCGGTGTTGGAATCGCCTTTGACATGGGCAACGGTTCGAGCCTCCTGATCGACTTTGCTGGCGTCTTCGAGGAGACGGATAGCACCTACTTGGAGACCAACCACTTCGTCTGCTATTCCAACTGCACTGAGTTCGTTCTGCGAGATAGCCAGACGAGCCAGACGATCCGGAACTCCCGCTTCATCGGCTCGTTGATCTACAGGTTCTAATTCCAATTCGCTATCTAGATGAGCCTAATCCTCCCCTCGCTCCGCGTGAGCGGGGCGAGGGCAAGAACTCCGGAAACGGTCAATTTTACCCGTGGAAAGAATAAACCCGGCTGGTCTTTGGGGAAACAGTGAGACCGTGATACTGAGAAGTGCATCACGGTCTCGTCCCCGAGTCCCAGAACGTCTCTCGTCGAAGGCTACCCCGCGGGTTGAGGTTCCAGAGAGGCCGTGTAGGGTTTTTGCGGGGCCGGCGGGATGGGCATCCCATCTGGCAGGGGCTTCGGCTTCACGACGTACGTCCACGCATTGGCGGCCTCGACTTTCGCCCACCGGACCAGCCCGTGCCCCAGCATGACGAGTGACGCGGACCTGAGAGAAAACCCGACGAACTTGGGACGCTTGCCGGCGTTGTGGTTTCCGTAGATCCCCAGGGCGAGTTTTCTCTTGGCGATCTTGATCAAACGCTGCTGATAGAACCTCATCGGATAGAGGCCCACCTCCGAGAAATCCTGGTAGAACGGAGGCATCAACATCCGGTCGTGCGACCAGCGGTAGACAGGCTTGACCATGACGGCGTAGTAGAGGGCCGTATCCATCAAGAACGAGGCCGACATCGTGTCGTAATCGCCCATCAGGTAATACTTGTCTTGGTAGATCGACTTGAAGAAGTACCGCAAAAAGCGTCCGTAAGCCTCGTTGTGCTTCTCGATCTGCTTCAGGAACTCCTGTTTGTCCGCCACCATCCGCGATCGTTTGATCAGTTCAATCGTCCACGTCACCGAGAAGGAGACCTGGTCGAGCCCTGGGCTGTAGAATGGATCCAAGAATCCGGCGGCATCTCCCGCCGCCGACCACCCATCCCCCGCCACCCGGTCATTGAAGTACGGCAAGTGGCCGTACATGCGCGCATCCCCTGGCACAACCTCCGCCCCCTCGAGAAGCTGGCGCGTCAGGGGGTTGAGCTTGAGGAACCGCAGCAGCTTCTCTTCGGGGTTCGCTCCCTGGGGCTCGACGAGGCGCTTGTCGTAGACGACTCCCACACTCGTCTCCCCGCCCTGCAGAGGGATGAACCAGATCCAGTATCCGAAGCCGACAAAGTGATTCGTCGCAAGCCTGCGCGAGCACACGACGTCCCGCACGAACTTGTCCGTTGGATCGATACCCGCGATCTCCTTGCCATCCAGGTCCTTGACACCCCTGAACCGCGCCCAGATTGATGCAGTCGGATGCTCTTGCAATGGCCTGAGCATCTGCTTTTTGCGGGCGATCATGGCCGCCCGCCCCGTTGCATCGACAAGCCATCCAGCCGCCACTTCGAGCTTCTGGCCTTCTCTTTCGATGACGAGAGTGTTGTCTTTTTCGCCCGTGTCTTCCCTGAGTTTGAACTCGAGCACCCTGGCTGGCCGCCAGACATCGGCTCCCTCGGAAGCCGCAAGCCCGATCACATGTTCGTCGAGATCAGAACGGTCAATCTGGAAGGACGGCGTCCGGGCAAGTTGCGTGGGGCCCACCTCGCTCGCTTCTCGCACGGACTGCACCGATCCCCGATGAAACCAGTAGCGGAATCCTTGCTTGGCCAGGTGTTTTCTCGAAAGGTAGTCGTAAAGCCTGAGGACCCTCGTCAAGAAGTACGCACTCGTCTCCACGGTCGACTCGCCCACCTTCCAATCGAAGGCCGTGCTCTTTTCAACGACCAGCACGGAGAGTTGCGGCAAAAAACGGCGAAGAAGAAGTGCCGTGGCCGAACCCGCGATCGCCCCGCCCATGATGACGACGTCGTAACGCTTCGTTTCCTGCATGCTTACAAACCCTTCCAAGTCAACTACGCGCTTGAACCGGGGCGGATGCTACTTCATCTCGCCCAAAGACACCGAAACCGACTCAATGACCGTTCCCTGCTCGATGCGATCCAGCACGTCCTGGCCTTCGATCACCCAGGCAAAAACCGTGTAAATGCCATCGAGGTGAGGCTGGCGGGAGAGCGTGACAAACCACTGCGACCCCCCCGTGTCCGGTCCGCTGAGCGCGATTCCGGCGGCTCCTCTTTCATAGGGCGCCGTGTTGATTTCGTCCCGGATGGAAAACCCCGGCCCTCCAGAGCCATCACCTCTCGGGTCGCCTCCCTGAATGACGAAATCGGGAACGACGCGGTGGAAGACGAGCCCGTTAAAGAACCCCTTCCTGGCGAGCGACGCAAAGACATCGACGGTTATGGGAGCGTCCCCGGCGAGTAATTCCATCCGAAAGGTGCCCTGACCCGTGCGGACATCCACCACGAGGCGGGATGTCAGTGCCTGCCGGGCGATACGTTCGTAGTCGGCTTGCGTTCGGCCGGTCTGAACAGGGTTTTTTGGCAATTTCTTGGGATCCTCACCCAATTTCTCAATGAGAATCCGGCGCGCCCGGTCGCTGACCGTTGGGTTCTGGCTCTTTACCAGTGCGCGAATGCGGTCCTTCGGGAGAGGCGTCTTTTTGGCCAGTGCATCAACTGCCGAGACCTCAAAATCGGCCTCACCCGATGTCAAGAGAGCCTCGAGAGCAGCATCCCAGGCTGGTTCGAGAAGCTTGGACTCCGGTCCGTCCCCAGGAACCCCGGCCACCAGATCCGCAGCGGTGGCCTGCACCGAGAGGTCAGGATCCGAGAGAGCCCGGTAAAGAACGTCCAGGCGGGAGTCCAAAGCCTTCGGGGGCAGTGATGACAGTGCCGTCGCGCGGACTCGCGGGCTGGGACTGGCAAAGAGGATCTCCAGAAGGGCAGAGGCCCCGCTGGGCTCCACGCTTCCGAGCGCCTCCGCGGCGCCCAGGGCCACCTCCGGCGGCAATTGGGGAAGAGTGCGTACGGCCCACTCTGGATCAAGAAGGCAGAGGCTTCCGAGGGCAACGGCCCCCTTCCGCCCACCTTCGGCCACGGTGTTCCTCAAAAGCCCACGCACGGCCTCGTTCTCCCCTCCTCGCCGCAACATCTGGAGAGCCGCGATAGCGACCCCCGGCAGGGTTTGTTTGTCGCGCACTGTCTCGACTGCCCTTTCGAGGGCTTCTTTCGGCAAGGACCGTGTCTGCCCAATCTTCTCAAGAGCGAGGAAAGCCTGCGTCTTGACGGAGGGATTCTCGAGAGCCAGAAGGCGTACCAGAGTCAGCACGGACTCCCCATCTCCGAGGAGCCCCATGGCCCTGGCGGCCCACGAGGCGATTTCCGGATCCGCCGACAAAAGGCCCCCTCGCAGGACATCAAGTGAGACTGGCCTGGGCCGCCGAGCCAGGGAATAGAAAGCAGCCTTCACGAGGTCTGGATCTCGAGACTCCAGTGCTCTCGCGAGAGCCAGCTTGACCGTATCCTCTTCCGGCCTGTAGAGGGCCCATGCGGCCGCCACGGAAACCCGCTCGCTGTTGAGGGCCGCGACGAGGGTTTCCCCGGCCTCTTTTCCTCCGAGTTTTCCGAGAGCCGCCGCCGCGGCCTCGGCCGTCTGGTTGTCCGGGTCGTCAAGGAGGCCCGAAAGCGGCTTTGCAAGTTCGGGGAAACGCGCGACTCCGGAAGCGAAAGCGGCCGTCTGGCGCACCTCGGGATCCTCATCGTGAAGAAGCGAAGTGAGGACCGGCAAGGCATCTGGATCTCGCAGGCGCCCCGCGGCCAGAGCCGTGCGCGCCCGAACCCACGGATCCGAAGAGGAGGCCAGCTGTGCCGCGACCTCCACGGAATAGGCACGGCCATCTTCCATGGAAAGAAGCGGGGCGAGAGCGTGGACACGCCCGGCCACGACGGCATCGGACACGGGTCCGGCGCTCGTGCAACCAGTGGAAGAAGCCAAGGAAAGAAGAATAGAGAGAAGGGTACCCGCTCTGGTCCGGTTCACAATCCGATGAGAAGGCGGTCGCCAAGCATGACGGGAAGCCCGGCCCGGATGATCTTCGTTCGCGTCGCGCGAGCGTCGTATGGGACGCGATCAAAGTAGACAACCCGTTCCGTCGAATCGAAGATGGCGTAGCTTGCCTTGGGGTTGCGGTCTCGAGGTTGACCAACAGACCCTGGGTTGATCAGGTACTTCTTGCCTTCCTCGAGGGCCAGGCGCCGGCGCGAACCCCGAACGGCCTCCACATCGATGCCATGGTTCTGCAGAGTGAAAATCGACGGAATATGGCTGTGTCCGAAGAAACAGATTTCGACGTTCGAGGCGAGCCGGTTCAAGTGAACGAAGTTCATCGAGGCATCGAAATCCGAGAAGATGTAGGCGTCTTCATCGAGCGGCGACCCGTGACACACGACAAAGAGGTCATCCACGAGGAGCGGCCCCAGGGGTTGACGTTTCAAGAAATCGGCGTTCTCGCGTGAGAGGCGCTCGGTGGTCCAGCGCGCCGCAAGCAGGGCTGGCGGGTTGAACATCTCCCCCGTGTCGAACCCCGCGACGACCTTGTCATGGTTCCCGCGGATAGAAATGAACGGCTTGGAGAGCGTCCTGATCCGGTCCAACACCTTGTTTGGGTCGGCCGCATAGCCGACAAAGTCACCAAGACAGATGACCTTGTCAAACTTCTTCCGCTTCACTCTGTTGAACACCGCAGCCAGAGCTTCGTCGTTGGAGTGAAGGTCGGAAATGATCAGGTAGCGCAAGCCTTAGCCCCCCCTCCGCCCGGTGTACGAGAAGTCCCCAGGAGATCCGCGAGACGCTCAACGACCGCAGTAACGCTCTCGCTCTCGGCCACGGGTAGCACCCAGTCCGCCATCTTATAGCAAGGGACACGCGCTTCGAAAAGAAGTCTCGCTTCCTCGAGCGACCGAAAGACCGGCCGTTCGACGGTCTTGCCTTCCAGGCGGCGGGCAAGCACCTCGAACGGGACGTCCAGGTAAACGGAAACCCCGTGCTGCTTTACGAACATCCGGTTCTCTTCCGATACAAAAGTCCCGCCCCCCAGGGAGACAACTGCATTTCCCAGGGCAGCCGTCCCTTTCAACAATTCGCTTTCTCGTGTACGAAACCACGGCTCTCCGTGGATCTCGAAAACACGCCGGATTGTCATTCCCGCCATGCTTTCCAGGGCGTGGTCCAAGTCGAGGAAGACGAAACCGAGGGCCTGGGCCAATTTCTCTCCCGTCACCGTCTTTCCCGCACCCATGAACCCCACGAGGTAGATCCTCATGAAAGGATCTGCCTTCCCGGGACGAAGCCTGCCCGCGCGGCAGACTCCATCGCCACCTCGAAGTTGGCCCTCGGATCGCCATCGAGAAGTCCGAAACTCATCGCCACGCAGTCGGCGCCGGCGGAAAGGCATGCACCCACCGCCTCCGGGATCACGCCTCCCCCCACAACCAGGGGCCTCGCCTTCCTTGCGGACACCCGCTCGATGGCCGCGATTCCGACCGGTGGCGAGGATGTTTCCCTCATGGCTCGCGGGAACACGGGCCCGAGGGCGACGTAATCGAGGTCTGGCAAGTCCATCATCGAGAGACACGTGTCGATCGTGCGCGCGCCTCCTCCGATCCAGGCGTCCTTGCCGAGGAGACGGCGCGCGGCCTGGGGTGGAACGTCGCCATCATCGAGATGAACACCCATTGCGGCGGAGAGTATCGCCAGATCACACCGGCTCTTGACGATCAGAGCTGCGCCGGCGGCGGCGGCCCGAGCCACGCAGGCAACCGCCGTGGTGAGCCTCTCGGCGTCCGTCCCCGCGCGTTCCCGCAGCTGGATCAACTCGACTCCAGCCCCGATCAGGCAGTCCACAACCTCGACCGCAGGAAGCACAACCCCGTCTCTGGGTCCCGTGAGCGCGAAAATGAGCGGTAGTTTCAGGATTTCTTGTCCTCTAGCCATCTTTCAAGCCACTTCGTGGAGACCCGGCCCGCCCGGATATCTGGCTCGTTCAGCAGTTTCTGGTGAAGGGGAATCGTGGTCTTGACACCTTCGACGACGAAGAGATCGAGAGCACGTTTTCCCCGCATGATCGCCTCTTCACGGTCGCGGCCACACACCACGAGTTTGGCGACCAGCGAATCGTAGTGAGGTGGAATCGTCCAGCCCGTGTAGGCCGCCGTATCCACGCGGACTCCCGGCCCCCCAGGCGTGTGAAAAGCCGTAATCGTTCCCGGCGACGGCGCAAACGTGCGGGGATCCTCCGCATTGATCCGGAATTCGATCGCGTGGCCCTGCCTGATGTAGTTCGCCTCGGCTTTCTTGCGGCCTTTCCCCATGAACGAGAGGGCCTCTCCGCCAGCCACGCGAATCTGCTCCTTGACGAGGTCGAGCCCGGTCACCATTTCCGTGACCGGATGCTCGACCTGGATCCGGGTGTTCATTTCCATGAAAAAGAACGAACCGTCCTGATCCAGGAGAAACTCAATCGTGCCAGCTCCCGTGTAATTGACGGCGCGCGCCACGTTCACGGCGGCTTCCCCCATCCGGGCGCGGAGATCATCCGTCATGACCGGGGAAGGTGCTTCCTCGAGGATTTTCTGGTGCCGCCGTTGAACCGAGCATTCACGCTCACCGATGTGAACGATGTTGCCGAAAGTGTCTCCGAACACCTGAAACTCGATGTGCCGCGGCTCCGTCAGGTACTTCTCGAGGTAGACCGCGCCGTTGCCAAAGGCTCTTTCGGCTTCGGCTGTTGCAAGTTCGAAGGCCGCGGCCAGTTCCTTGCCGTTACGGGCCACGCGCATCCCCCGCCCGCCCCCGCCCGCAACCGCCTTTAGAAGAACCGGGTACCCGATCCGGTCGGCGAGGTTCATCGCATCTTCAACCGAGTCGAGAGATCCCGCGCTCCCAGCAATCGTCGCAACTCCAGAAGCGCGCGCGGTTTCCCTGGCCACCGCCTTGTCGCCCATTCTCCTTATCGCATCTGGGGACGGCCCAATCCAGGTCAACCCAACTTCGTGCAAGATCTCGGCAAAATGGGCGTTCTCCGCAAGGAAGCCATACCCCGGATGCACTGCATCGGCCCCGGTGATCTCGGCAGCCGCCACGAGACTCGTGATGTTGAGATAAGACCCGGAGGGGCTCGCCGGGCCAATACAAACAGATTCATCGGCGGCGCGGACGTGGAGCGAATCGCGGTCCACCTCCGAGTGAACGGCAACCGAATGAATCCCGAGTTCCTTGCACGCCGCAATGATCCGCAGGGCGATCTCCCCGCGATTGGCAACGAGGATCTTCTTGAACATCTCTCGCTAGCGAACCTTCACGGAGAACAGGTTCTCGCCGTATTCAACAGGCTGGCCATTCTGCGGAAAGATATCCAGAATGACGCCCGCCACATCCGACTCAATCTCGTTCATCAGCTTCATCGCCTCGACGATGCAGAGCGTCTGGCCCTTCTCAACCGGATCGCCCGGCTTGACGAACGGACCCGCATCGGGACTTGGAGAACGGTAGAAGGTCCCAACAATGGGGGACTTGATGATGTGAAGCTGCGGGTCTATCTGGACCACTGGCTGGGCTGCTTTTGGCTCGGGGTCCGGGAGCGGACCCGGCAACGCGGCCCGGTGCTCGACCCGTGGAAGCGCGGGGGCTTCGAACACCCGCGTAAGGTGCACCGCGGAAGAATCCAGGGAAGCCGACGGAGGCGCTCCCTGGATCTTCAACTTGAATCCCGTGCGCTCCACCTCGAGAGACGTGAGGCCTCTGTCTGCCACGAGTTCGATGAGTTCCTTGATCTCCTTGACGTTCATCCAGTTTCCTTATCCCAAAATGGTGGCAAGTTGGTGCGCGGCACGTTTGGTCTCGAAACGAAGCCAGCCCCTGACGGCAGAGGGTTCCGCCATGACCATGAGCAGGTTTTCCTTCCCCGCCGCTGAAACGAGCCCGAGCCCGGAACCGCAGCCGAGAGAGATGGTACTCGGATCCCCCGCCCCTATGTCGCCGCTCTGTTCCTTCATCAACTTCCAGAAATTCGTCATTTCTCCCACGAATTTCTCGACTCTCGGTTCATGGGTGTCTCCAGCGCCCGCCATCAGAATGCCCTCGCGATCAGTCAGCAAGGCACACCGCACGGCGGCACCGGGCGCCACGAGTCTCGAGAGCACAGCATCCAACTCGGGAAACTCATCCTGACCTTTCGGGGGAGAAATCCGGCTCAGCCACATGGTGAGTTGCTCTTTGCGGGAAGGACCCGGTTTTTGAGAGACCGCGAGGCTTTCGGCGCGACTCCTGAAATCCCGAGCACGTTCCGGCTCCGTCGCCGATGCCGCCAGAGCCTCATAAGTGGCTTGCGCCTCCTCGAGGTACCCCTGCGCGCGATACAGCTCGGCCAGGGTCTCGGAAACAGCAAGGGGTTCTCGCCCGGCTGGCCGCTCGGGAGTCTCGGTCTCCACGGGAGGGGCAGACTCTTCCCGTGAAAGCGTGGGCGGCGGCTCCTCTCCCCGCTTCCGGCCTGAAAGCAAAACCGTTTCAGACTCCGGTTCTTCCTCGAAAGGCTCCGGCACCTGTACTCCTGGAGGAGGTTCGACAGCCCCAGGGAAAAGAGGCTCGACAACTTCCGGAGCGGAAACGGTGGCGGCCGGCTGGGGCTCGGGCACCGGTAATGGCTCGGGAGGCAGGACGGCTACTGGTGCCGCGATGGGCTCTTGCTCACGTGGCGAAAGTGAGAGGGGCGGCAAGGCCTCCGGTTCGTGGGTGATGGTCACGGTTGACTGAAAAACCGGAGCCGGCCGCGGGGGCACATCAACGGGCTGCGATGGCGGTGGAGGAAGCGCTACCGGCGCGGACCAGGGCGGCGCCACCGGTGTCGTCAACGAAACCGGCGCGGGCATCGGGGGAGCGGATGGTGTTACGGGCGCTGTCGAAAACGGAGCCGGCGAAAAGATCGGTCCAGGCAACGGGGCCGGTGGCGGCGTCGCCGTCCACGCAGCTGGTTTTTGCACGGGAGGGACCGGCGGCGGGCCCTTCTGGACCTCCGGAGAAGCCTGTGCCATCGCCCGGTAGATATCGATGGTGCTTCCGTACTCCTCCGGAGCTGCGGGGGGTGGAGGTGCTTGGGGCGCCGGGGGTTCAGCCGCCGGCATGGCCGGCCGCCCAGGCCGGACGATCGGCGGAGCCGCGGGCTGGAAGCCTGGCCCCATGGGTGGTTGCCCGGGGAAGGTTCCCGGGAAGGGAGGCGGGGCGAAAGGCGCGTCCGGTCTGGCCACAGGCTCCAGAGCTAGGCCCAAAGGCGACGGTGCCACGGGTCCCGATGGCGCCGGGTAGGTGACCTCCATCACGGGAGGCTGGCCCGGAGGAGCGGGAGGTGGGAGAGGAGGTGTCTTCTGAATCTGTAGCCCGCCCGTGGCACCAGTGGCGAGCCCCGCCGAGAAGAACGGCCCGGATTGCAGAACCTTCGGAGGGGCCACCTGCGAACTTCCAGACGACGTCACCGGGCCAGCCGGAACGGAGTAGGTCCCCGTGGACGTTCTGATGAACTTCTTGGCGCCGGGCACTGCTGCCTGAGGGGGCTCGACACGCTCCGCCGCCGCTCTTCGTGCAGCGGCCAACTCCGTATCCAGACTCTGGATGATCTGGTTGACTTCCTTGTCACCTGGATTCAGTGCCCTGAAGACCTTGAACTTCTTGATGGCCTCCACCTTGTCACCCTTGGCCAGGTAGAGGTCGGCGGCCTGCCTCAAAGCAACGAGATTTTCGCGATCGTACTTTAGGGCATTCAGAAAGGCCTCGAGGGCGTGGTCGACGCGGCCCATCTCCTGGTTAACGCGTCCGAGAGCAACGTGCGCCGCGACGTAGTTTTTGTGGATGGCCAGCCCGCGCTCCAGGGTTTCAAGGGCCTCACGCAACTTGTTCTCCTTGCGGTACTCATCCGCAAGCGCGAGGAATTGGCGGGAGTTCGGGTCCTTGATGAGGACCGCTTTCAACTCCTCGAGACGAGACAAGGGAGGCGGAGCCTGGCGGCGGAAAAATGGAAACTTCATGAAGGTCCCCCTGAGCTGAGCACGATTCTAGTTCGAGGAAGGGGAAAGAAAAAGGAAGGGCCGCCCGTTTGGGCGGCCCGGTTGAGACATGAAAGAAGGAGAGTACTAGGGGTTAGTCTGAGTAACCGTGTAGATATGGTTACCAGGATTCACCGTGATGGTTCCGACTCTCGCCGGATCGCCAGGCAGCAGCGGTGGCACCAAATAGTTGACGCTACCGCTACCCGTGCCACTGGCCCCAGATGTGATCGTCAGCCACGCGGCGTTGGAAGTAGCCGTCCAGGCACATCCCGGTCCATTGGTCACCGTAAAGAGTCCCGCGCCACCAGCGGTGGAGAAGGCCCCTGCCAACGAACTCAAGGCCACGTTGCAGACGTTGATCGTAACAACCTCGGCGTCGGAATGAGCCACACAAGAAGAGTCGGTTGCGGTGACAGTGACGGCGTACTGGCCAGCAGGAGTGCCAGCCAAAGCCTGGATCTGAGAAGAGTTCGTGCCTGCGGGCGGCACCATTGCGAATCCACCGGCGCCAGGAACCGGCAAGGCCGAAGCCGTCCACGTGGACGTCCACGGACCAGGTGCCGAGATCGTCAGAGCCGTGGGCGCCAGACCCGACGTTCCTGACGTGACATCGATGCTCTGCGGACTGGCCGCGACGATGGCATACCCGGCAGCCGGGTCAACCACGTTGATGCCACCATAGATACGGAAGCCAGTGTCAGGCGGCGGAGGCACCTTCGAATCAACGACATTCACTCTAAGAGTCGGGTAAGAAGCCGCCGGCAGAACCGGAGTTCCGACCAGCGTACCAAACAGACCGGAGCCATCAGTCACGATGCTGAGGCCCGGAATTGGTGTGGCCAGACTGAACGTGTACGGCGGTACCCCATACTGCGCCGAGATCGGTGACGAGACATAGGGCGTGCAGATCGTAGCGTCGGAGAATCCGGCGGGCTGAACGATCCGGGGCCCAAGCTTCGTAATGACCACGGTAGCCGTTGACTGGTGACGGTTCGTTCCACACGCGTTGTCGCTGACCTGCAGGACCACCGTGTAAACATCGTTGGGAATAACAGCTCCCGGAACAATGATGTGATTCGTCTGGCCAACCTGAGCAGCCAAGTTGAAGGCAACTGGCGGCGTCGGCGTGACAGAGAGAATCTCCCACGTCACGGGACGGAAGTCGTAGGGCGGTCCAACAGGAGTCGGGTTCGGTGTGACCGTGAATGTGGCCGAGTTACCACCCGTGCTTGGCACCGTCTGGTTGGTCGGGCCAACGAGCAGGAACGGACCATTCGGGTCGTTGACACGGAGCGTCAGGTTCCGCGTGGCCGTGAGGCCGCCACCCGGCGAGGAATCCCTGACGGTGAATTTCAGTTGATATTCATAGAACTGGGCGCCTGCACCAGGTGCCGGCAGGAGAGGCGTACCGGAGATGACACCCGTCGTCTGGTTGAGCGTCAGCCCTGGCGGCAGCGTTGGCAGCGTTGCACCCTCCCACGTCCATGTGTACGGCAGGATTCCGCCCGTAGCCGCAAGAGTCGCCGAGTAACCAGAGCAGAGAGCACCTTCCGCAAGGCTCGTTGTTGTGATGTCAACTTCTGTCGGCTGCGAACCCAGCTTCGTGACCACGACCGAGAGTTCTGCCTGGTGACGCGCGCCGTTCAGTCCACAGGCGTTGTCAATCACACGGATCAGGATCGTGTACGAGTCGCCGGGCACGGAGGAGGCGACATTAATCGAGACTGGGTTTGCATCCTGCGCCGTGAGGCTGATGCCCTGCGTCGCGGGGGTGATGCTAACGATGCTCCACGTGAGCGGAGTGAATGTGGCCGGGGCGGCTGTGAACGGACCCGCCGCTCCACCCGCTGCCGGGATGTTGTAGTTGGTGTTACCGCTGATGCCGAACGGAGCGCCCGGGTCATTCACGCGCAGCGTGATGACACGGCTAACCGTCTGGCTTCCACCCGGTGACGAGTCGGTAACGGTGAAGACGGGTTGATAGATCGTGACGCTCTGGCCGATGCCCGCTGCCGGGAGAACCGGTTGACCGACGATCCGGCCGGTCGCGTCGATCGAGAGACCCAGCGGCAAGCCTGCGGCGGACCACGTCAGCGGGGCTACGCCACCAGATGCCGCGAGCGTGGTCAGGGGAACTCCCGCCGTGTAACTCGCGCAGAGGGTCGCATCAGGGATCGACGTGGATGTGATTTCGAACGCGGATCCGATGACGTTGACCGTGACGGTCGCTGTTGCCTGGTGCCGGTTCGATCCGCACGCGTTGTCGCTGACGCGGAAGTTGACCGTGTAGGAACCGAGTGCCACGGCGGACGGGACGGTAATGAATGTCGTGTTGGCGGTTGGCGACGTCAAGGTGAACGGAGCCGCCGGAGCCGGGTTCACGGAGACGATTTCCCACGTGAGCGGCTGGAAGCCAGCCGGAACCGGGTTAACAAGGCCAAACTGACCAACATTAGTGGTGACACCTTGGGTGACGTTTGCATTCGTCGGACCCGTAATCTGGAACGGTCCGTTCGGGTCGCTCACTGTCAAGGTGAAGACCTGGGAGGCCGTCAGCGGAGTCGGGATGGACGAATCGGTTGCCGTGACGACAACCTGATACTGGTAGAACTGCTGACTGACGCCGGTGGCGGGCAGAACCGGTTGGCCCGTAATCGCTCCGGTCGTCTGGTCGAGGAAGAGCCCTGGAGGCAGCGTGTTGACCGAGAACGAGTAGGGGGCCACGCCGCCAGCGGCGTTGAAGTCCACGAGCGGAGTCGCCGCCGGGTACTGGTTACACAGCACCGCGATGGGAATCGGGCTCGGGCTAGAAGTGATGGAGAGGTTGTTGGCAGCTCCAAGCTTCGTCAAGACGAGCGTGAAGTCGGCCTGGTGCCGGACGCCACCGCAAGAGTTGTCGTTTGCGCGGAGCTGGATCGTGTAAGAACCCGGAGAGACTGCACCAGCCACGTTGAGTTGAATCGGGTTGGCCGTCGGGTTGACGATGGTGATCCCGGCGGGAACGGCGTTCACGAAGGTCCACGTGATCGGTGCCGGGGCCGTGTTCGGCGTGGCCTCCCACGTTGCCGCCAGCGTCCCACCAGCCTCTGGCACGGTGACGTTGGACGCACCCACGATCTGGAAGGGTGCATTCGGGTCTGTGACGGAGAGGGTGATCGTCCGGCTCACGGAAAGCGGGCTTCCCGAAGTTGAGTCGGTCAGAGTCACGACGACAGAGTACGGGGTGAGGACCTGGCTGGGTCCAGAAGCCGGCAGGATGGGCGTCCCGATGATCGAGGCCGATCCGGTGCCGTTCTGCGAGAGCGTCAGCCCTGGAGGCAGCGGGGACGCCGTCCAGACGAAGGGCGCAACACCGCCCGACGACTGGAGGAGACCACCGGCATAAGCCGTGCAGAGTGTTGCGTTCGGCAGAGAGTTTGTCGTGATGGCCAGGGATCCGGCCACCGCGGGCTGTTTGGTGATGACGACAGTCAGGTCGGCCTGGTGACGAACACCGCCGCACGCATTGTCGTTTGCACGGAGAAGCAGCGTGTACGAACCAGCCGCCACCGACCCATCCACGAGGATCTGTGTGGTTTGCCCGGACAGCGTCTGCAGCGAGAACCCTGCGGGAGCCGTCACGAGCTGCCAGGTGACCGGCGTGAAGTCATAGTAAGCCGCATCGATGAGGTAGAGGCTCGTGGCGCCGCCAGCAGGTCCCACCACCTCGTTCGAGTTACCGGTGATGCTGAATCCGCCAGCTGGGTCGTTTACTCTGAGCGTGAGCGTTCGGCTCGCCGTCAAGCCGCCATTCGGCGACGAGTCACGAACCGTGAAGACGATCTGATACTGCAAGAGTTGCTGGCTCGGTCCAGGTGCCGGAAGCACCGGGGTTCCGGTCAGAAGACCCGTCGTTTGGTTGAGGAAAAGGCCTGGAGGCAGGGTCGCGGCCGACCACGTGTAAGGCGGAACCCCACCTACCGCAGCCATCTGATCGACGTAGCTTGCGCAGAGAGTGGCTTCGGCCAAAGTGGTCTTGGTGATGTCGAGATTCCCCTGCTGCGGTCCGATGACGGTGATGACCACCGAGAGATCGGCCCTGTGAGAGATGCCGCCACACGAGCTGTCGGTTGCCCGCAGCTGAACGGTGTACATGCCCGGGGGAACGCCCGCCGCCACGCGGATCGCGGTGGACGCTGGCGATGCACCAGACTGGCTCGTCAAGCTAAAGCCCTGCAACGAGGCCAAGTTCATGATGCTCCATGTGATATTGCCCGAGCCCGTGGCGGTGAATGGCGTCGTGTCGAGGAATTGCTGGCCCGCAAAAGTGAGAGTCTGGTTCGCCGTACCGTTCACCTGGAACGGAGCCAGCGGATCGTTCACTCTGAGTGCCAGTGTCCGGCTCGCGGTAAGGCCGCCGTTGGGCGAAGCGTCGCGAACCGTGAAGACGATCTGGTAGTCGTAGAACGACTGTCCCACCCCCGCCGCCGGCAACACTGGGGTTCCCGAAAGAACGCCAGCGGAAGACAGCGCAAGACCCGGGGGCAGCGAGTTAGCGGACCACGTGTAGCCCGGCGTTCCGCCCGTCGCAGTCAGCTGGACGGGACCGTACGGACCGCAAATGGCGCCGGCGACGAGTGTCGTCGTGGTGATGTCAAGGTTCCCCTGCTGAGCGCCCGCCTTCGTGACGACGACGGTAAGGTTTGCCACGTGCTGCACACCGCCGCACGCACCGTCTGTGGCACGAAGTTGAACCGTGTATGTGCCGGCCGGAACCGACTGCGCCACGGAAATGCGGGTCGCGGTGCCAGACGTTGCCGTCAAGCCAAAGCCCTGCAGGGAGGCGAGGTTAACGATAGACCAGGTGATTGTTGGGAACGTGTTCGGACCAGCCGTGAACTCGCTCGTATTCCCACCCGCCTCGCCGACATTCTGGTTAGCGGAACCGGTAATGACGAACGGACCGGCCGGGTCATCAATCCGCAGTGTCAGCGTCCGGCTGGCCGTGAGACCGCCGTTCGGTGACGAGTCGCGAACCGTGAAGACGATTTGGTACTGGAAGAACTGCTGGCCAGGTCCGGCCGCCGGGAGCACCGGCTGACCCGAGAGAGCGCCGGTGGTCTGGTTCAGGAACAATCCAGAAGGCAGTGAGCTGGCTGTCCATGTGTACGGAGCGATACCTCCTGCCGCCTGGAGCCCCACTGGACCGTAGTTGCTGCAAATCGCACCCGTCGGGAGGGTGAGGGTTGTGATGTCGAGGTTGCCCTGCTGCGGTCCAGCCTTGGTGACCACAACGGTCAGGTTAGCTACGTGCTGGTTGGCCCCGCACGCGCTGTCTGTCGCCCTGAGCTGGACCGTGTACACACCAGCCGGGACGGAGGCCGCTACGGAAATCCGGGTTGCGGTACCCGAGGCCGCCGTCAACCCAAAGCCCTGCAGGCTTGCGAGGTTGACGATCGACCATGTGATGTTCGGGAAGGAGTTTGGTCCCGCCGTGAACTCCGCGGTGTTGCCACCAGCTTCGGGGATACCCTGGTTCGCGGAACCTGTGATGCCGAAAGGCCCGGCGGGGTCGTTCACGCGAAGCACGAGCGAACGGCTTGCCGTCAAACCTCCATTGGGAGAGGAATCACGCACGGTGAAAACGACCTGATACTCGGTGAATGGCTGACCCGAGCCCGCCGCCGGCAGAGTCGGAATGCCCGAGAGCACGCCAGCAGAGCTGAGAGCCAGCCCCGGAGGCAGAGCGGTAGCAGACCAGGTGTAACCTGGTGTCCCGCCCGTCGCCGTCAACTGAAGCGGGCCGTAGCTGCTGCAGATCGTCCCTGCCAGGAGCGAGGTGGTCGTGACATCAAGGTTCCCCTGTTGCGGCCCTGCCTTGGTCACGATTACGGTCAAGTCAGCCACGTGCTGGTTCGCTCCGCACGCACTATCTCTCGCCCGCAACTGAACTTGATAGGTGCCAGCGGGAACGGACTGCGCGACCGAGATGCGTGTGGTCGTACCGGACGCCGCCGTGAGACCGAAGCCCTGCAGCGAAGCCAGGTTAACGATGGACCACGTGATGTTCGGGAAGGAGTTCGGGCTCGCCGTGAACTCCGCCGTGTTGCCACCCGCTTCCGGAATGCTCTGGTTCGCAGAGCCCGTGATAACGAATGGACCGGCCGGGTCATTAACGCGCAACGTCAGCGTCCGGCTGGCCGTGAGACCGCCGTTGGGGGACGAGTCGCGAACGGTGAACACGATCTGGTACTGGAAGAACTGCTGGCCAGGTCCGGCCGCCGGGAGCACCGGCTGACCCGTCAGCTGACCCGTCGTCTGATTGAGGAAGAGACCCGGAGGCAGTGTATCCGCCGTCCACGTGTACGGAGCAACGCCGCCCGTTGCGGAAAGACCCTGCGTGTAGTTGACGCAGAGAGCCGCGTCCGTCAGCGATGTTGTGGAGATATCGAGATTGCCCTGCTGCGGCCCCTGCTTCGTGACAACGATCGTCATGTCAGCCTGGTGGCCCGTCGTGGCGTCAATCTCAAACCCGCCATTCTTGGAACTCTGTGTGCTCACGCCGCACGCGCTGTCGGAGGCGCGAAGCTGGACCGTGTAGGCACCCGCCGGCACGGAAGGCGCGACCACGACCTGCGTCGTCGTGCCCGTCTGATTCGTCAGGCTGAAGCCCTGCAGAGCAGACTGGTTGACGATGGTCCACGTCACCGGCGCAAATGCCACCGGAGATGCCGTGAAGACGGCCGAACTACCGCCGCCGCTGGGAACCGTCTGGTTGGCCGTGCCCGAGATGATGAACGGTCCAGCCGGGTCGTTCACGCGGAACGTCAGCGTCCGGCTCGCCGTCAGGCCGCCATTGGGCGACGAGTCGCGAACCGTGAAGACGATTTGATACTGGTAGAACTGCTGGCCAGGTCCGGTCGCTGGAAGCACCGGCGTGCCCGTCAGGGCTCCCGTGACCTGGTTGAGGAACATGCCCGGAGGCAGCGACGCGGCACTCCAGGTATACGGCGCCACACCACCGCTCGCAGCCAGAGTCGTGGTGTAGTTCTGGCAGAGCGTGGCGTCGGGAAGCGTCGTGCTGCTGATATCGAGGTTGCCAGACTGCGGCCCAAGCTTCGTGATGGTTACCGTGAACGTGGCCTGGTGACGCACCGAGCCGCAGGCGTTGTCGTTAGCCTGGAGCTGCACCGTGTACGTACCAGCCGGCACGGAACCTTCGACAAAGATGGCCGTCGACGGACCTTCCTGACCAGGCGTGGCTGGGTTGGCCGGATTGACCAGCCGGAAGCCCTGCAGGGCCGCCAGGTTGACGATCGTCCACGTGACTGGATTGAAGTTGTAGGGCGCTGTAGGCGTCGCGGGAGTGACGCTGAACGCGGCCGTGCTTCCACCTGCCGATGCGATCGTCTGGTTCGTCGGACCCTGAATGGCAAAGGGCGCATTCGGGTCGATGATGGGCAACGTGTAGGTCCGCGTTGCCGAAAGAGCCGCCGGGGTGCTGGAGTCGGTCACCGTCACCGCGACGTTATAAACGCGGCTCGGTTCACCAGGACCAGCGGGGGCCGGCAGTTGGGGCGTCCCCTTGATTTGCCCGGTCGCCGGATCGAGTGAGAGTCCCGGAGGCAGGCCGGCCGCACTCCAGGTGAAGGGTGCCCTTCCGCCGGAAGCAACCGTGAAGGAGAAGCTCGGATACGGGGCGCAGATCTGACCTTGCGGAGGCTGAGCGTCCGAGAGGTTCGGCCCCGAGCGGCAGGTCGTATCTGTGGGGTTATAAATGAGCGCATTCGGCAGAATGGCCGTGCATCCCGTCCGGGAATTCCTGAGCCTCAGGCCGAATGACGTCGGAACGTATTGCGTACCAACGACGTTTCCACCCACGACGCAGGCTTCTTGGCGCATCCGGGCGTCGGCGATGGACGGCGCCACAAAAGTGAGCGCGGTGTCATTGGAGACCGTGGCATTTGTAACGGACGCGACCACGGCGCCGCCGTCGTCAACGATCTCGACGACCATCGGATCCTGGAAGTTCGCGCCGGTGACGTTGATAACCTCGCCGCCAGCCTGAGGCTGCGTGTTGGGCCGCAGGCTCGTGATGCGGAGTTGCTCGATGCGGTAGGCAACGGGAACCGTGACCGGAGCGCAGGTCAGGGCGAGCGACCGGATCTCGATGTTGCCTTCCACGTTGGCGCAATTTCCACCGAACTGCAGCGGATCGATCGGCGGCATCTCCACGTTGATGAATCCAGCGCTGACCGTCGTGACGTTCAGGCGGAAGGGGCTCCCCCCAACCGGAATGAAGCGTGCTTCGATAGGCTCTTCGAAATTGTTCCCGTTGATGACCACCACGGTGGTCAGGTTGTACGGGAAGATCGAAGGCGAGGCTCCCGAAGCCGACGGACACGGATAGTACCTGAAGGAATCAGGCGCCGTGGCTCTCTGACCGGTGGCCGGGTTGACCACTTCGACCTGCACGCTCTGGTTCGCGAGACAGGCGTTGGCGCCCGACGCGATCGGCGTCAAGAAGACGATGCGGTCTTCCTTGACCTCCACGACCGGCGCTTCCACGCGGCATGCGGCCGACACAAACACCTGCATCGGGAACTGGAAGCCGCGGCCAAAGATGCTGACCCGGGTCGAGGCATCGTTGGGACCGGAAACCGGAGAGATAGAGAAGATCTGCGGTGTCAGGACGTTGCGGTTATACGTGAATCCATTGACGAGACGCGCGCAGGCCTGCTCGGGTCCGCCGACGTCGATCGTGATGGTGATATCGACGACTTCGGGCACGTCCGGATTCGCAAGCGTCCGGCGAGGAGAGGAGACCTGAATAGAACCCGAGGCCACTGAGAGGATGGTGGCCGGGAAGGCGCCAAACTCGACGCGCGTCGTGGCGGCGCTTGTTCCGAATCCTCCACCCTGAATCGTGATGACATCTCCACCCGCGGCTGTGCCGTTGTTGGGCGTGAGAGACGAGATAAAGAGACGCGGGTCGGAATTACACGGCTGAGTCGAACCGGCGCCACGGAACGTGAACGCGCGCGGCAAACTCGCTGACGCTTCATTCGGTCCGCCCACGTCCGCGGTCACGGAAACATCCACGACCTCGGAAACGAGCGGGTCGCGAAGCGTCCAGCGCGGTGTCAAGACGATGATCTGGGTGGGCGCCACGCTTTGAACAGAAGCCTGGACCGTTCCAAACAGGACTCTCGTATTAGCGAATGAAGAGCCGAAGTTGTTCCCTAGGATCGTGACTTGCTCGCCACCCGCCGGGCTTCCGACGTTTGGCGTCACGGATGTGATGTAGAGAGTGGAAACTGCTCTGAAGGTAAAAGCCTTGGAAAGGGTCGCGGTCTTTTCCGTGACTTGGCCTGCGTCAACGACAACGGTCAGATCGACCGTCTCCGACACTTTGGGATCGCGAAGCGACCAGCGAGGCGTCCGGACGTTGACCGTCGTGTCGGACACACCCTCGACCGTTGCCAAGACATTGCCAAAGTAAACCTTGATCCCGGCGAGGTTGTTCCCGAAGCTCGTTCCAAGAATCGTGACCGGCTCGCCACCGTCCGGGCTCCCTACGTTCGGGCTAACCGACGTAATAGTCACGCCCGCGCGGAAAGTGAAGCCTCTGGTCAAGGTAGCCGTCCTCTCGTTGGGCTGCCCTGGGTTGGCAACGACCTTGACGTCTACCGTCTCGGAAACACTTGGGTTCTTCAGAGTCCAGCGCGGCGTCTGAACCGTGATTTCTGTCCTCGTTACACCGAGAATGGTCGCTGGAACCGTCCCAAAGAACACGTTGGTCAATTGCGGGGACTCACCGAAATTGTTCCCGCGAATCGCAACAGTTTCGCCACCGTTCGGGCTGCCCGTTTCGGGGCTGATCGACGTAATCGCCATCTGTGTGGCGAGATAGGTGAAAGCCTTGCTGAGCGTGGCCGACCGTTCACCCGGCAAACCAGAAGCCACGGTGACCGTGATGTCAACGATCTCGGAGACAGCCGGGTCCTTCAGCGTATAACGAGGCGTCAACGCGACGATTTCGGTATCCGTCACAGTCTGAATCGTTGCCGGAAGAGTTCCGAACACGACCTTGGCCGTGTCCGCGGCGGTTCCGAATCCCGTGCCAACGATCCTGACCGTGTCGCCACCCACTGGGCTGCCAGAGGTAGGCGCAACGGACGTCACTGCGATACCGGCGGGAGGCAGGAACGTGTAAGCCTTGGCAAGCGTCGCCACCGCCTGAGAAGACGTACCGAAGCCAACAACGACAACAACGTCAACCGTCTCAGAAACCTTTGGATCCTTGAGGGTCCAGCGGGGGGTCCTGACGATCATTTCGGTGTTGGTGACGCTCTCCACGGTGGCCTGCACCGTCCCAAAAGCGGCGCGAGTCGTTGCCAGTTCTTGACCGAAATTCACACCCGTGATCCGGACCGTCTCGCCACCAGCCGTGCCGCCAGATGCCGGAGCTATCGATGTGATCGCCACCGCCTGGACGGTTCTGAAAGTGAAAGCTCGCGACAACACGGCGCTCTGCTCGGAGACCTTCCCGAGGTCCCGGGTGACCGTGACATCCACGATTTCGGGAACACCAGGATCCTTCAGCGCATAACGAGGCGTCTTGACAGTGATTGTGGTCTCTGAAACCGTCAGAACGGACGCGATCGCATTCCCGAAGGTCACGCGTGTCGTAGCCTGTTCGTTTCCAAAGTTGACGCCGCTTATCTCGACGATCTCGCCACCATCGGGAACACCCCGGTCGGGATTCACCGATGTGATGGACGTGCGTTTGTCGACGCAGAAATAGCGGTACTTTGCCGGAGTGGTTTTTATTTCCCCAGCCGTTCCCGGGTCGAGCGTGACGACCACGTCCACTTCTTCAGGGACGAGCGGATTCGCAAGCGTCCGGGCCGGCGTCCTGACGATGATCTGGTTTGGAGTGACAGCCTGGATACTCGCTTGCACGCCGCCGAACGTCACGCGCACGGCGGTTGCATCCGACCCGAAGCGGCCGCCCGAGATCGTGACCGTCTCCCCGCCGGCGCACGAGCCGGACGTTGGAGACAGGGACGAAATGAAGGGCCCCTGAACGGGGACGGGACGCCATTCGATGGACCGCGTTGCCTTCGCGCACTCCACCGAAGCCGCCACGGAGGAAATCCCCGGTGACAACGATATCAACGCAACTTCGGCAACCCCGCCAGCCGTGACCTTGCTCACGTTGGGGAACCCCGATTCGGCGAAGTAGCCGAAATCGGTCGTGAAGAAGACCGAGGTTCCGTCGGGAACAACAGCGCCGTTCTTCCTAACGACCGCACGGAGGTAAATACCCGACTCCGCGAGCGGAGTGTAGTTGCTCGCGCTCAAATCGATAGTGACGTTACACGTACTCGGCGCCCGCAACGAGTGCGAGGGGCGTCGTCAGAACTCGGCGCATGTGTTTCACCTCGTACCTCTCCCCCGATCAATAAACGAATGCCAGACTCGGAACCGACAGCGCCCAGGAATTCTTGCGCGACTGGGGTTCCGAAATCTTGGGAACTAACTTACCCGTCACCGGGCTATAGATGAACGTCATGTTGAAGATTCCAACTCCGCGGACTTCATTCCCCGCAAACGTGCGGCCGCGGAAGGTCACTTTCCCCTCTTGCCGGATTTCGCTCCGCCCGGTCTCCCGGTCCAGCCCGCCGTTGAAGGGCAAAAGCTGATCGAGAGGCGGATCTTGCACCGCCGACAGTCCCATGAAAGGGTAGTTGCTCAGCGTGGACGTGCCCCCGGCCGGGACCACGACATTGCCGGCAAACACTTCGGTCGCCGAGGCCTTCGTCCCTCCGTCGATGCGCCGCCACTCGATGACATAGTCGTCGATTCGTGTATCGAGGAAGTTCGAAGAACCGGCTCCCGGGTTCTTGATCACACTCGTGAGCTGGACGTTGTCAAACTGCAAGAGGCTGCGCACCGCCACATTCTTGATCGCAGGAAGCAGCTGGAAGTTCACTTCGAGGAACACCGGGGTGGCCTCGTCTCCCTGCGAATTCGTCGAACACGCATTGCCAAGCACCATGACAAGGGAAACGGCACAGATGGCACCAAGTCTAAGAAAGGTTTTCATAGTCAAGCCCTCTACCCCCGAGTTCCATCAAAGGTTTTTCATGATTCGCGGAGTGATGAAGATCATCAGCTCGTCAGTCTCTTCTAAATCAACTCGATTCCTGAACAGGTTGCCCAGCAGGGGCACTTTCCACAAACCAGGAACCATGTTGCGCTGGTTGTTCACTGACAGCTTCATGATGCCACCGATGACCGCCGTTCCTCCGTCGCGCACCAAAAGCTGGGTCTTGGCGTCACGAGTGGAGAGCGGAACGTTCGTTCCCCCCACGATGTTGACACCCGTCAACGGCTCGCGGCGCTGGATGCTGATGTCCATGACGATCGTTCCCTCAGCGGTGATCGTGGGCGTCACCTCGAGCCGTGTAGTCGCATCGACGTAAGTCACGGTCGTTGTGTTGTTCACGGTCGTCTGAATGGGAACCTGTGTACCGGATTGAATCGAGGCTATTTGTCCCTGGGCGGCCTGGATCTTCGGGCTCGAGATGATCTTGGCAAGTCCCCGGTTTTCCGCGGCGGAGAGCGCCATGTTGAGCCGGAAGGAATCCAGGATGTTCGAGGCCGTGAAAGAGATCAGCTCGGTCCCGGCGGGAAGCGCCACACCACCAGAAATGCGGCCCGAATTCGGGAAGAGCAGGTTCGTCGTGTTTCCGAGCGTGTTGTTGGCCGTCGCCGTGAAGCTCCAGTTAATACCGAGCTGTTCGGAGAACTGCCTCTTGGCCTCGACGATCCGCGCCTCAATCATGACTTGCTGCGGCGGCGTGTCCAGGTTTCGAATCAGGTCGAGGACAACGGGGACGTTCTCGGGGAGTTCCTTGATGATCAGGCTGTTCGAACGAGTATCGAACTGCGCGTCCCCGCGCGCCGTCATGATGTTCTTGATGAGCGGAATCATCGTGCCGCCCTTGGCGTAGGACAGCTTCTGGATGATGGTCCGGAGGGGACGGTTCGCTTCTTGCGCCTTGATCAAGGCCTGGCGCTGGGTTTCTTCGCTCGCCAGCTTGCTGGTGGGCGCGATCCGCATCACGTTGCCTTCGAGAACATAACCAAGCCCGTTGATTTTCAGGATGAGTTCCAGAGCTTGGTCCCAGGGGATGTCGGTCAGACTAACCGTCACCGTTCCACTGACCTGCGGATCAAGAACGATGTTCAACCCAGTGAGGTCGCTGAACTTCTGGAGCGTGTCCTTGACGTCAGCATCTTTCAGGTTGAGCGTGATCGGTTCGCCCGTGTACTGCTTGTCGGCGCCCCCCATGTAGCGGGCTTCGTAAGGATTGGAAAGATCGCGCGTTCCACGCGGAGCCTCTTGCTGCGCAATGAGCGCCTCGGCCGCCTCAATCAAGGAGCGGTCCTCGGCGTCGCGGCGGGCAGCCGGCTTGGCCGGGGCTGCTTTTTGCGGAACGACCGCCACCTTCGGCGCTTCCTGCAGCTTCGGTGCAGCTGGAACCTCGGCCGGAGGAACTGGCGTCTCAATCTTGGCTACCTTGGCCACGGGGGCTTCCGGCTGTACCTGGGGTGCGGGGCGAGATTCCGGAATAATCTCAACAGCCGGTCCCTTGCTGACGTTTTGAGGCGCAGGAGCCGCAGCAGCAACAACGGCCGGGGCCTCTGTTACTTCCACGGATGGGGTGGCCGGCGTCTCAACGGTCTTCGTAACCTCGGTCTCCACGAGAGCCGGTTTCTGGGCGGTCACTGAAGGTTCGGCGAGTTCGGTCCGCGGCTCGGCGACAGGCTTCGCGGGCGAAGCCTCGACGGGCTCGACGGTCCGGGGCGCCTCCACAGCAGCCGCGGCAGCCACAGCAGCCACAGCAGGAGTTGAAACCGAAACCGCAGGGGCTTCCACGACCGGGTGCGGTTCGACGGGAGCAGCGGCTGGAACGGCTGCCACGGTTGCAACGGGCACCACCGGCTCCGCGGCGTCCTCAGCCTCATGAGCCTCGAACGAACCGGCCTTCGGAGCGGGTTCCACCCGGGCCACTGCCACTGCCGGGAACGAAACGACGAGGCCCTTTTTTGAGTTCGAAATGGCTGGCGTCACCGCTTCGTTCAAGTCGAAAACGAGCCTGGTCACCGGATCTGGACTCGTCCGGAACTGGGAAACTCGAACCTTGTTCACGGGTCCAGAGTTGAGGTCCTGTCCACGCACCGAATTATTCCGGGTGCCAGCGATATCGATCACGTAACGCGGCGGATTCACAAGCAAGAAGGCTTCGTACCCGAGGGCGCCATCAGCGGAAACCTTGATCTCAACCGCATCACTATTATGGGTAGCGTCCACAGACGTCAGGCGTGTCGCTGGTTTTCCGCTTGCGGCAACCTTGACGAGGCCATGACGGTCATCCGTGGGAACCTGAGGTTGAGGCGTCGTTGCGATGACGGGTGCCGGTTCGGGAACCAGGGGCTGAACAGGTTCAACCTTGATCACCTCTGGCTGCGGAATTGGAGCCGAGGCTGCAGCCGCGACGGCCGCCTCTTCCTGGATTGGATTCTTGCGTGTCAACCGGACGGCCATGGCCGCCGATCCGGGTTCAGTTTGCAGACTGGCGTCCACGGCGGACTCCCCGGCCAGTTCGAACTGGACATGGGGCTCTCCGAGTTCCGTGAACGTCCGCATGGTGATTTGGTTAATTCCACTCCCTGTGCCAGCTGGTGCCCGGGGCGGTTCCATTCCTGGCACGGTGACGGTATTCGGCAAATCGATGACGACTCTTTTGCCGTCTTCGCGCGAGTACACCGTTGGAGAGAGCGCCGCCGTTCCAGTGAGCAGAAGCCGAGGTGTCTCCCCATCTGCCACGAAGGTAGCGCCCGTCAACTCGACGGCCGCGCCCTTCTCGGGGGTGGACGTCACGGCGGCGGTCGTGTCCGCCGCGGTGGCCACCCTGGAAGGATTCACGACCCCCGACGAGTCCTGCGAGGCGCAACCAGCCGCTGCCAGAGCCGCCACCACGAGAAGAGTGGCACAAGCGGGCTTTGCAACCCTTCCCTCGAAAATCCTCATGTTCTCCCCCCCAGATATCTTCTTCATCTTGAAAACGGTCTTGCCAGCCCTCTTCAGACCCGAAATGGCCGGAGCGACCCAAAAAGTGTTGCCTGTCATATCTGATCTTGCCTACTTCTTCTGAAACGCAAGCGCCTTCACGACATCGCGAAACGGTTTTGGGCTCGTGGGGTCGGAAACGTTCTGACGGAAGGTCACCGAACTTGGCGTGATTTCGGTCACTTCGCCGTCGAAAACGGTCGATCCCCGTTTCAGGAGATAAGACTTGTTGTCAGATCCGCGCATCATGGCCATCCATCCAGCCTTTGTCCGGATTGTGCCCTGCAAGTCAAGCTCGTCCACGCTCATTCCACCAAGGCCCGGTATTCCCGAGCGGTCTGGTTTTTGCCGGACGAGGAGCGAACGGAAGGGATCACGCCGGCCCCTCACCTCGTAGGTATAGACGGGCGAGACGAAATCCTCCTCGGTAACGGGGAGCTTGATGGCGTCCGGTGCCGGGGCAGGGGTTTCTGGAGCCGGAGCGGGCGCCGCCGGCGGCGGTGGTGTTTGTGCCCAGAGCGGAAGGGCGAGGAAAAAACAAGACGCCACGAAATTCCTCATTTTCATGATCATTGCGCTCCTGCTGGCTTCGGACCACCCGGGGCGGGCGTGTCCTCTTTCTCGGGCAGATAAATAAACGTTTTGATCGTGAAGAGGGCGCCTATCGTCCTTCCTGAAGGTTCACTCGAGTAACCGGTCATGACGAGATTCTCGACATTAATGATGCGGGAGAACCGGGCGATCCGGTCGAAGAAAAGCGCGAGGTTGTGGTAAGTGGCGTCGATCTGAATTTGGATCGGCCACTCCGCGTAGAACTCTTTATTGATGAAACCCTGTGGACTGAACCTCTTGAGGAAGAAGTCGCCCTGACGGACGAGGGCTTCGATTTTCTTGATGAGTTCCTCGGTGTTTTTTTGCTGGGGGAGAATTTGAAGGAGACGCGTGAGATCCAACTCGATTCGTCTCACTTCCTCACGAAGCTGAGGGAGCCTTCTTTCCGCCGCACGCCCCTGATTGATTTTTTCGTCGAGCGCGGCAATTTCCCCTTTTTTCCCCTCGATTCGCGCTTTCATCTCCTCGAAATTCGGAGGCAGATAGTAATTACAAAGGACGAAGAGGACGACGCCTATCGCGACACCGATCCCGAGACCAAAGTACCAGGGCTTGCTTTCGAGCTGCTTCAGATCCAGCGCCATTGTTCTCCTCCCTCAACGCGCCGGCGCGGCAAATGCGACCGTGGAGAGTCCAGTCGGTCGCTCCTGCGCGTCCAGCCTCGCAGCTTTTGGCGGCACGGTTTCGGCGGGTTTCTCGGCGGGTTTCGGCGCCGGTTCCCCCTGAGTTCGATCAAGCCCCTGGAAGACAAAGCTGAGCCTGAATGAGTAGAGCGAAGGGCCTCCAGAGGCCACGATTTCCTGCACCGTCGGCTCTTCGAACAACTTCACCTTTTTCAGGTTCTCGAGAAAATTCGCGACGGCCGGGGGATTCAAGGCCTTGCCGGATAACACGATCGAATTCCCGGCGTACTCCATCGTTTCCAGCCAGAGGAGGTCCGGAAGTGCCGTGGAGACCTCGTCCATGAGACGAACCGGGCCCTTCTGGTTTTCCTTCAGGCTGTTGATCAGATCGACCTTTTTCTGAAGCCGGGCCTTCTTGGCTTCGAAGTCCTTGACTTCACGAAGAATGCTCTCGAGTCGAGCAACCTCGCGCTGCTTTTCCGCAATCTGGCTGTCGAGTTCCTTAATTCGCGAGTCGAGGACCCACCACTGGATCAAGATCGCGAGAAGCCCCAGGACCGCACCGCCAGCGAGAAGAATGATGTTCAGCTGACCCGCCGCGCCCAGCGCGGAGACACCTTTCTTCTTTTTCGCCGGTTTTGCTTCTGGGAGAAGGTTGATCTTTATCATCGCGCCCTCTCTCTACTCACCGACTTTCCGGATTCCCAGGCCGACGGCAACGGCAAATGCGGCGGAATTCTCCGACAACATCTTGGCGTCTACCGTCTTTTCATCCCAGGTCACAGTCCGGAAGGGATTCATGATCTCGACTGGAAGCCCAAACTTGTCCTTCAGGACCACATCGAGATTCCCGACCTTCGAACTCCCGCCAGCAATGACGATCGAATCGACACGGTCTTGTCCTGACGTGGCCTGGAAGAAGTCGAGGGTCTTCTGAAGCTCGTTGGCCAAGTCCAGAGAAACCTCCCGCAAGACTTCATCCAGTTTTTGCGGGCTCTGGCCGGAAGATTCCCCTTTCTTGAGCGCCTCGGCTTGCTCGAAGCTCAGGGAAAACTCCTTCTGCAGCGCATCCGTAAACTGATTGCCGCCGAACGTGATGTCACGCCAGAACACGGTTTGTCCCTGCGCGAGGATATTCACGTTCATGACCGACCGGCCGATGTTCACGAGGGCGACCACTCGTGTCTGATCGACACCGTAGTTGACCTCGTAACAGTTTTGGAGCGCGAAGGCGTCGACATCAACGAGCGCCGGGGTACGCCCGGCCTGCGTGATGACGTTCTTGAAGTCGTCGACTTTTTCCTTCTTGGCGGCGACTAGGAGAACGCCCATGGACTCTCCCACGGCTCCAGGATCCAAGACGACGTAATCCAGATAGACGTCGTTAATGTCGAATGGGACGTATTGCTCGGCCTCCCAGCGAATCGACTCGGACAATTCTTCCTCGGGCATCGTCGGAAGCTGGATCTTCTTGACGATGACGGAGTGCCCCGATATCGAAACACCCACGTTCGGGTTTTTCAAACCCGTCGCGGACAAGAGGCGGCTGATGGTCTCGACGACGAGGGAGGAGTCCATGATGGCTCCATCTACGATCGCCTCGGGCGAGAGGCTCTCCATTCCCGCTTTCACGAGGTGGAACTTTCCCTCTTTCCCTTCCTTAAGCTCCACCAGCTTGATAGCGGAAGAGCCGATATCTAATCCCAGAAGGTTCTTTTGCTTTCGGAACAGCACGATACGGTCTCCCTCCCTTACGCTCCGGAACCGTCGCGGGGGCAATTCATCATGGTGGCCAGATCAACCTGTTTGCCACACGATTCTCTCGCCTCCACCCCCGGTCCTGTCAAGGATATCCTGCGGAAACTCTGCCCTTGCCAGCCAGGCCCGCGGACTGTATAAATGGCGCTTCGATCTGGCCAGCAAGACTGGCCCACGGGTATCATGCGGCTCCACATCACCGCATGTGACCGCATTTCATCGTTTTCCGGAGCGAATTCTCATGGCCTACAGTTGCGAAATCTGCGGTAAGAAGCCGGTCTCCGGCCACCGAATCAGCCACGCCCACAACGTTTCCAACCGGCAGTTCAAGCCGAACCTCCGCCGCGTTCGCGCAGCCACCCCCAGCGGCTCTCGCCGTGTGCGCGTGTGCACCCGCTGCCTGAGGTCTGGCACCGTTTCCAAGGTCGTACGTTAACGTCCGCCCGGCCGGGGCCGGGCTCTCGGCCGGGGCCGGGCTCTCGGCCAGGGCAGGGCCCTTTTTGCTCACAGTTCCCCCGACTGCTCGACGTTGAACTTCCGTTTCACGTGCGTCACTCCGGGCACGCTGCGAAGAGCCACCAGAAGCCTATCCAGATGCCGCCGGTCGATCGTCGTGATGCTCGCCTCAATGGTGGCTATCCCATCTTGAGTCGCCCGGGCCTGGATCGACCGGATATTTGATTGCGCGTCCGAAATGACCTTGGTCAGCTTCGCCAGCATTCCGCGCCGGTCTTCCGTCCCAATCTCCAGATCCACGGTGAATGAGGAACTTCGCGCCGATTCCCACTCCACCTCTATTTCACGGCTCGAGTCCACCAGAAGGCTTTTCAAATTGGGGCACGTGATGGCGTGGACCGACACGCCGCGGCCCCGGGTGATGTAACCCGCTACCTCGTCTCCAGGCACCGGGCGGCAACAGGATGCCAGCGAGACCATCAGGTCTTGTTCTCCCTTCACCCGAAGCCCCGATCCTCCGAACGACAGAATTTTCCTGACCGCGTGCCGGAACCCCGAAGGACGCTCCGCTGGCTTCTCCGCTGCGGAATCGCCGTCCTCCTTTGGGAAGAGCTTCTGCACCACGGATTTAGGCGCCGTCTTGCCAAATCCGATATCCGCCAAGAGGTCGTCCACACGAGACGCCCCCAGTTCCCCGAGGTGCGGCTCCAGGGCTCGCGTCTCGATGAGCTTTGCCAGGCGCTTGTGCACCTTCTTCAATTCCCTTTCAAGAAGCCGCTTTCCCAGTTCGACCGCGCGCTCCTTCTCGGCGCTCTGGATAAGGCCCCGGATTTTATTTCTGGCCCGCGAGGTCACGACGAATGAAAGCCAGTCCCGGGAAGGCTGGGCGAGCGGCGACGTCAAGATCTCCACCCGGTCTCCATTTGCAAGCGGCGTCCTCAGCGGAACGAGGCGGCCATTTACCCGCGCCCCCACGCACCGGTGCCCCACATCCGAATGGATGCGATACGCGAAATCAACGGGCGTCGCTCCTCTCGGAAACGCAAAAACAGCCCCTTTGGGAGAGAACGTGTAAACCTCGTCCGGATAGAGGTCCAGCTTCAGAGACGACAAAAATTCGCGCGGATCTCTCACTTCTCGCGTCGTCTCGAGAATTTGCCGCAAAAACGCTACTCGAGCCTCATCCACACGCGGATCGAGCCGGCCTTCCTTGTATTTCCAGTGGGCCGCGATCCCGCCCTCGGCCACCGCATCCATTTCTCGCGTCCGTATCTGCACCTCGAACGAGAGACTCTCCTCGGCGACAACCGTGGTGTGGAGCGATTGATAGAAGTTCTGCTTGGGCATCGCGATGTAGTCCTTGAACCGCCCCGGCACGGGCCGCCACGATCCGTGCACGATTCCGAGGGCGGAATAGCAGTCCCTGACGGAGGAAACAAGGATGCGAAAAGCCAGAACATCGTAGAGCTGGTCGATCGGAATGGCTTGACGAATGAGTTTTTGTCTGATTGACCAGAGGCGCTTGACACGCCCGCTCACTTCCGCCCGGATACCCGCCGCTGAAAGCTCTTGAGTCAAGAGGAAACGGACCCGCTCCATCGAGGCCGCGGATGCCTTGATCCGTTCATCGATTCGGGCGGTCAAAGCCTTCCATTCGTCGGGGTACAGGAATTTGAACGAGAGATCCTCGAGTTCCCCCTTGAGGCGCCCGATCCCCAGCCGGTTTGAGAGCGGGGCGTAGATTTCGAGCGTCTCCGCGGCTGTTGCGCGCCGTTTCTGCTCGGGCATGTGCTCGAGCGTGCGCATGTTGTGGAGCCGGTCCGCCAGCTTGACGAGAATGACCCGGATATCATCCGTGGTGGCGAAAAGCATTTTCCGGAACGTCTCGGCCTGCTGAGCCTCCTTCGAGTTGAAGGCATAACGCCCGATCTTCGTCACCCCGTCGACGAGGTGCGCGACCTCCTTGCCGAAGAGTTCCTCGAGCCGCTCCTTCGTCGTTTCCGTGTCCTCGATGACGTCGTGGAGAAGCCCCGTGGCAATCGACACCTCATCGAGATTCAGCTCCGCCAAGATCATGGCCACATTTAGCGGATGGATGAGGTAGGGCTCTCCTGAAGAACGGATCTGGTTGCGGTGCGCGTGCGCCGAGAAGATATAGGCACGGCGCAAGAGGTCCTCATCGAACCGGGGCAAGTAGCTTTCGACTTGCTCGAGGATGTCTTCGAACCGCAACACAGCCCGATTATCGCGAAAAGACGCCCGGCATCACTCCCTGATTTTCGTCCTCGACGCCGCCGGGGCCAGGGGTCAACCCCTTTTCGATCCCTCTACCCGGTCCACGATCGTCGCCGTCACGAGGTCCCCCGTAACGTTCAGCACCGTCCGGCACATGTCGAGAATACGGTCCACGCCCAAAATGATCCCAATACCTTCCATGGGCACGCCGACCATCCCGAGAACCATCATGAGGAGAGGAATCGATCCGCCCGGGATTCCCGCAACGCCAATCGCCGTGATGACGGACATGAGGACAACGATCAACTGCTGCAAGAGGGTCAGCTCGACACCAAAGACCTGGGCCAAAAAAAGAACCGTCGCGCCCTCGAACAGCGCCGTCCCGTTCATGTTCATGGTGGCACCGAGAGGCAGCACGAACCCGCAGATCTCACGCGGGAGCAAAAGCCCCTTCTCCCCCGCATCCATCGTGGTGGGCAGAGTCGCGTTGCTTGACGAGGTCGTGAACGCCGTGATCATCACAATCTCGATCTTCTTGAAAAACGCTGCCGGCGAGACCTTGGTCAACAACTTCAGAACGATGGGGTAAGCCACGAACTGGAAAACCGCGAGGCTCCCGGCAATCGTCACCACGTACTTGAGAAGGCTCACGAGCAGCGAGAACCCAAACCGCGCCGTGACGGAATAAATCAGACAGAACACGCCAACCGGCGCCACGGTCATCACCATGTCAATGATGGCGACCGTCACGTGCCCCAAACTCTCCAACACGTCGAGGAGGGGCTGTGCCCGCTCTTTCGGAACAGCCGCGAGACCGGCGCCCAGCATCACCGAAAAAAAGATGACCGCCAGCATCTCCCCGCTGGCCGCAGCCTTGACGGGGTTTCTCGGGATGATGTCGACGAGAACGTTAATGCCGAACTTGCTTCCCTCTGCAAACCCCATCGCCGTCTTGGTCTCGGACTGATAGGTCTCCATCAGACGGTCCATGAGCGCGCGGTCGAGCCCGGCTCCCGGCTTGACGGTATTCATGACCAGAAGGCCGAAGGCCGTCGAGAGAGCTGTCAACATCAAGAAGCAGCAGAGTGTCACAAGCCCAATCCGGCCCAGGCGCTTCAGGCTGCCGAGACCGGCAACACCCACGGAGAGCGTGGAGAGGATGAGGGGAATGACCACCATGATGAGAGACGAGAGCCACATCTTCCCAATGGGCTCCGTCACCAGAGAGACGAAACGGCGGCTCCCTTCGCCGCCGTTCGTCAACAGATTCGTGATCGTTCCAAGAAGGGCACCGAGGACGAGGCCAAGCAGAATCTTCTGGTGACGCGGCATGGGCCCTCGCATCAGAGTTCTCCTGGCTTGCCTTTCAGCCGCGGTCGAAAAGGCCCTAACGCGATTTCGCGGGGGCTGCCTTCCCGTTGCTTTTCGCGGCCGCCTGGCTGGAAGCCGCCTGACCGGCCGTCCGCTTTGCCTTCCAGTTCTCCCAGACGATGACGAGCGGCGCGGCTATGAAGATCGACGAGTACGTTCCAATGATGATGCCGAAGGTCAAGACGAACGAGAACCCGCGCAGCGTCTCGCCGCCCAGGAAGAACAACACGACCACAACGAGGAAAGTCAAGGTGGAGGTAATGACCGTCCGGGAGAGCGTCTCGTTGATGCTGCGGTTGACAACGGAAGCGAGAGGCTCCCGCTTAGTCTTCTGCAAGTTTTCCCGGATCCGGTCGAAGACGACGACCGTGTCGTTCACCGAGTATCCAATGAGGGTCAGGAACGATGCCACGACCGTCAGCGAGATTTCCACATGAAACAGGGCGCAGAGACCCAGGGTGATCCAGGTGTCGTGAATCAGTGCCACGACGGCGGCTGTTCCGAACGAGGCTGACCGGAAGCGGACCGCGATGTAGGCCAGCATGGCCGCCCACGAGAGGACAATGGCCCAGACCCCCTGGCGTCTGAGGTCACGCCCGACCTGGGGCCCGACATTCTCGGCCGACATCAGAGAGAACGGAGCAACCGTGGTGTTGGCCTTGACCCAGGAGGCAACCGCCGGCGGGATGTCAGGGGTGGCCGCGGCATCATCAACAGATTTGAAGAGACCTTTTTCCGAACGGTTTGCGATGAGTTTCTCGGCCGTGCGGCTGTACTCCGCCTTTGGATCTGAATTCGGCCTTGCGTTCAACTTTTCCGGATCGTCCGCCATCAGCTTCGCCAGAATCGCGTCGGCCCCGAAGAGGTTGATGTCCAGAGCATCGGGCCGTGCTGGGCCTGCCGACATGGCCGCCATCAGAGCCGCGGTCACTTCCTTCGAAATGTCCCGGCCCTCTTTCTTTTCGAGGGGCATCCGCAAGAGGATCTGGTTCTTTTCGGCTCTGTCGAAGCGCTGAACCGAGTTGATCTGGATCTTGGCGCCATCCATGATCTTGCGAATCTCGTTTTCGTCCGGCGACTTGCTGAACTGGTAGACGAGCTGGGCACCGCCGGTGAAGTCGACGCCAAAGTTCGGCCCCTTGATGAGGAGCGCAGCCGTACTCGCGACGATGAGCGCCACGGAAACCGCGATGCAGGTCTTGGTGACTCCGATGAAATCTATGTTGGCATTCTTGAAAAGTCGCACCGTGGCCTCCCTATCAGATGGAAATCGTCTCGACCTTCTGCTTTGACCCGTAGACCAAATCGAAGATCAGGCGCGAGACGAACACGGCCGTGAACAGTGAAGCCGCGAGACCGAGCACGAGAGTGACCGCGAAGCCCTTGACCGGGCCGGTACCGAACTGGAAGAGGAATGCCGCGGCGGCAATCGTCGTGACGTGAGTGTCAATGATTGTTCCGAACGCGCGGTCGAAACCCTGGCCAATCGCGATCTTGGGCGCTTTACCCGCGTCCATTTCTTCCCTGATTCGCTCAAAGATCAGGACGTTGGAGTCAACGGCCATACCGATCGTCAAGATGAAACCAGCAATGCCCGGAAGAGTGAGCGTGGCGTTGATCCACGCCATCGCGCCGATCAGGATAATGGCGTTCAAGATAAGGGCGATGATCGCGTTAACACCAGAGAGCTTGTAATAGGCTGCGGTGGCGACGAAAACCAGGAGCATGCCGATCAGCGATGCCGTGATTCCCTGCTTGATCGAATCCAGTCCGAGGGACGGGCCGACGGTCCGCTCCTCGAGAACGATCATCTCGGCGGGCAGAGCACCAGACCGGAGGACGAGAGTGAGGGCGTCCGCCTTTTCTGGCGTGAAATTCCCCTCGATGATTCCGTTCCCTTCGATCTTTCCGTTGATGACGGGGGCCGATTGCACGCGCTTGTCAAGTACGATGGCCAGGCGCTTGCCGATGTTCTCTCCCGTGACCTTCCCGAACTTCTGCGCTCCCTGCGCATTGAGGAAGAACTCGACCGCGGGCTGGTTGAACTTGTCCTGGCTGACGCGGGCGTTCTTCAGGTCGCGGCCGGTGACAGCCGCCGCTCTCTTGAGGACGTAGAAAATTGTCGAGCGCGTGCGGGCTTCGGCGTCCTCGGAAAAGCCTTCCACGATCTCCAAGTCCTCTGGAATCGTGCCGCCGTAAGCCCCGGCTGCACCTTCCCGCGTCGGATACGGCCCGCCCTTTTCGTCCACGAGCTTCAACTCGAGGAGACCGGTGGTTCCTATGATCTCCTTGACGCGCGCCGGATCGTCAACTCCGGGCAGCTGGACGAGGATACGGTCGTCTCCCTGACGCTGGATGACGGGCTCAGCGACCCCGAGAGCGTCGACGCGGTTACGAACCGTCTCGACGGCCTGCCGGGCCGCCTGGTCGCGAATCTGGAACTTGGCCACGTCACGATAAGTGATGCGCCACTCACGGCCGCGCTCGTTGATCGACCAGTCGTTTTGAGCCAGGACGCTTTTTAGCATGTCCTTGAGCTTCGCGGGTTCGGTCTGGTCCGTGAGGTTGATGGTGAATCCTTCTTCGTCCGCAGGCGGGATCGTCCCGATGGTGACACCCCTCCTGCCCGACTCGTCGCGAACGTGTTCCGCGGCGTCCTGAGCTTCCGCGCGAAGAGCGTCGCCCGTCTTGACTTGCAAGACGAGGTGAATTCCGCCCTTCAAGTCGAGACCCAGCTTGACGCCATTCTTCAGAATGTCTCTCAAGCCCGGATCCGGGGGAGCAGTCGGGGAGACCTTCAGCGCCTCATGGCCTCTCCACCAATAAGCAAAAACCGAACCGGCAAGGATGACCAGCGTGAGAGCGATCCGCCAGCCTATAGGCCTATTCACAGACGTCGACCTCCGATTGCGGGGCTGACCGAACGGCAGCCGCACACCGCCACGAGGTCGTTCAACCCGCCAGGATGAGCCCCGGCACACCGGGACGAGTCCGGGAGTCTAGTCGTCTGCCGCCCGGGCGTCAATCAGCCAGATGAGGCTCCCGTTTCGAGAGGGAGGCAACCTTCACGCGCCCAGCCAGTTCTTCCGGCAACCGGGAGAGGAACTGCTCGTGCCTCAGACCATGGCAACTTACAACAAGGATAGGTCGCGTGGGTAAGACTTTCTCCACGAGAAACCGCATGATGGCGAAGAAACGGTCGTCATCGGCGTTGGCAAAGGGATCGTCAAGCAGGAGGGGCAAACTGCGGCTGCCGACACCGAGATAGTCGATCACGGCGAGCCTGGCGGCCAGGCTCAACTGTTCACGCGCCCCCACGGAAAGGCTGGCTTCAAATTCCGCCCTTGGCAAAACACGGCCGTCGAGGGCGCGGGCCGTGACGACCAGGTTCTCGTCAAAATCCAGCGACTCGTAGGGCAGTCCCCATGCAGAGAGGACTTTTTTCGAGGCGTCACACAGGCCCTTCCTGAAGTCGCGGTGAACAACCGATGCAGCTGCCGCCATGCGGTCGCGAGCCAGGTCGAGACCCTGGCGGAAGAGAATGGCTCTTTCCAGAACGATCTCCGCGTCTTCCAGATTCTCGAAATCTTCTCGCGCGCGTTCCATTCCATCCGAGAGCCTGGCTCCGAGGAGGCGAAGGGTCTCGCTGCACTCCGCCGCCAGGCGTTCGGCCTCGAGCCGCGATTCCTCCAGTTGGCGCCGCGCCATTTCGAGCGGCGGCACTGTCGGCAGGGATCGCTCGTCCATCGCCATGGCGCCGAGACGGGAAAGGAGATCGGAGCGCAGGGAACGGGCATCGGCCTCCAGTTTCTCAATGTCCTCGGCGCGGCCAACCGCTTCGCACGCGGCCGGAAGGCTGTTCTCGACAATCTCCTGGTACCTCTTTGCGTTCTGGTTTTCCGAGTCGAGAAAAGCCAGGACTTCCGTGAACGGGCCGCCCATGGAAAAACTACCCTTGGCGGCGAGACCTCTGATCCGGTCCTCTATTTCCGAGATTTTCCGGGCCTCCTCCACGAGCCGCTGCTCTTCCTTTTCCAGCACCGATAGCTTGGTTTCGAGCTGACGCTGCGCCCGGTCCATGTCCTCGAGGAGGTCGAGAGCGCGGCGGCAATCGCCCGCCGAGGGGAGACCGGTTGCAGAGCCGAGCGCCGCCCGGAAGGGCACAATTTCCACTTCCAATTTCTTTCTGCGCTCGAGGGCGGCGAGCCTGCGGGCATTGATCTCCGAGAGCTGCTGCCTCAAAGCTTCTCCGGCTTTCAAACGGCGGAAAGCTCTCGTCAGATCGGCTGGCGCCGCGAATCTCGCCTGTTGCGAGAGCTGGGCCAGCCGCAACCTGAGTTCCGAAAGTTCTTTCCTCGTGCGAATGGCCTCGGCCCGATACTCCTTCTCGCTCTCCTGTTCTCTTATTTCCTCGTCTTTTCTGAACCGGGCTGCTCGCGACAGGAAGAAGAGACCCGAGGTTCCGAGGGCTGCGGCCACGGCCAGCATGGCGGGCTTTACGGGCTGGGGAACCTTCCAGACGCCCGTCAGCATCGAAACCCAGACAACGGCGAAGAGCGCGGAGGCCACGAGCAGCCCGCGAGCACTCTGAAGCTTGAGGTTTCTTTCCTTTGCGGCAACCGTAACCCTGGTGGCGGCTTCCGCGGCCATCCGGTCTAGCCGCAGACCTTCTTTTTCAAGATGCGTCCGCCGGACCTCGGCTGTATCCAGAAACTCGCGGTCATCGGCCGTGAGCCCGTCGAATTTCTTGAGGTCATCGGCCAGACCTTGGCGCTTCAGCTCTTCCCAGTGGGTCTCCAGCTCTTTCTCGGCACGGGATGCTTCCGCCTCGCTGTCGATGACGAGATTCAGGAGCGCTACCGCGCTCTTTCTATCCGTGTCGGTCAAACGGGCCGCCAGTCCAAAGCGGCGTTCACGGTCTCTCTTTTCGACCTCCAGGGCCCGCCGGTCGGCATCCTGGCGTTTCCGTTCTTCCTCGAGTGCCTCGGGACGCCTCCCCCGCTCCTGCCGTACCTTTTCAATCTGGGCAAACAGACCGGGATTCAGCACCGCGGCGGACTTGGCGAGCCGGTCTCGCTCTTGTGTGAGATCCGCGAGCCTCTCTCTCGAGTTCCGCAACCGCGTCAACTGCTGCTGCACCAGGTGCTCCTCGGCCGCAACGAGCACGGCCTCGGAAACAGCGAGACGCTTTTTCGATTCCAGATCTTTTCGCCGCAGCTCGCGAAGCTGTTCCGCGAGACGGGAAGCATCTTCCAGAGCCCGCTTGCGTTTCAGGACCGTACTCCTGAGTTCATCCACTCTCCGGGTGGCCCTCATCACCTCCGTGTCAACGGAGAGACTGGCCCCGAGCAGCGAATCGAACATCTTGGCGCGGACGGCCTCGATCGCCCGGTGCGCCCGCAGCACGGTTCCCTCACCTCCGCCTGAATCGGCGATCCTGGAAAGCTCCATCGCGAGCATCGAATCGAAGGTATCCCGGTTGAGGACGGTCTGTCCCACATACGCGGTGGAACGAAAAAGCGACTCTGAAAGACCCGTCAGCCGCTCGCCGAGCATCTCCCGGCTCTTTGCCCGGAAGAACTCGGGGGTCCGGTCGATCTTGCGATCCGCGTCGAAAACAGAGAGCGAACCCGTCTCGATATCTCTCTCTATCTGAAAGACCGTTCCCTCGGCCTCGACGAGCAACCCGGCCGAAAACGGCCCCCCTTTTCTTGGGCGGCGCATGTCCTTGAGCTTCGCTCCTGGCGCCAGCAGACTCGCGGCCCGCGTCAAGCCGAAAAGAGCCGTGACGATCGCCTCACAAAGAGTGGACTTGCCGCTTTCATTGCGGTCGATCACCATGAGCATCTGGTCCTTCGGCCAGTCCAGGCTGATGCCGGAAAGGGCACCGAACCCAGAGACCACGATTCGCCTAATCCTCAAAGCCCCTCCAGATCCGAAGCGAGGAGCGGCCGGTTGAGCAACGCATTTCGCCCGATCAGAAGCGCGGCCTGCGCAAGGCGCCGCGCCGACTCATCCGTCGCGCTGACAAACCGGGTCTGTAGATCGAGATGGAACCGGCCATCGACGGTTCGAGAATCGGCCTCGGGCAGCCGGCCGTTCTCCAACCCAGACCGAAAGCTCACCGCTGCGGCAAGCTTCCTGATCCGGTCCCGGTCAGGCCCGGGAACGCCCATGGCATATCTCACGCGGACAATATCTTCCGATCTCACTCCCGCCTGGCGAAACAGCTCTTCGACCTTGGCTGTCGCCTCCGCTACGTCCCCGTCCTGGCTCTCGAGTTCCAGATCGTGCACAACTCGTCCTTCGAGAGGCAAGGCTTCCATGACAGGCGGGGTTTTGAAATCTGTATCGATCACTATTTTCCACGCGATTCGTCTCCCTGTTTCCCCCCAGGATCGCCCCGCCGCCGTCCCGGAGTACGCTCCCCGTGGAATACCCTCTTTGTCTTTCAGGATCCGCGGGTTCGGCCAGCCACCCAGGGCACTCCAAAGGAAACCTTTTGGGAGACCGTCCGTCCAGCCGGGAGCGTGCCCGACGAGGATGGCTGGTCCAGAAGGAATGAGGGGAGCCCGCGGAGCTTCTTCCGGGTCCCAGCTCAAACCGGCAACGGTCAGTTCCTGGCCCGGGAACGGGAGCGGCGCGGGGTTGGATCCATGAAACACGATGACGTTGTCGGGCCAGTCAGGAATCCGCAGCGCATCGAGAACGACAGGGTCAAAGAAACTCCCGGCCCCGGGCCTTTCCGAAGGTCCCGGGGCGATGAAAACTGGCTTTGGGTCCAGGGAGGCGAAGACCTCCCAGAGGTTCTCGAGAGCCTTCCGGCTGATCGTCTCCGCCATCCAGAGGTTACCCGCAAGAAGCAGGGCATCAGCCCGCTCCCGGTTAACGAGTTCGGCGATTTTCTCCGCGGTCTGGTCGATCTCGCGGCAACGCTCCCTGGTGAGTTCAGGAGAAAGACCAAGCACCCGCCCGCAAGGCGGGGCGCCGAGAAGCCAGTCCGAGGACTGAATGAACGTCAAAGGCTGCTTCAGAAGCATCTGTCATTCCGCTTGCCGCGCCCTTTTTACGCAGCCTCCTTTGTTGCTGGCTCTCCTTCAGCCACGACATTCGAAATGGCGGACTTGTTCATTTTGACCTTCACGGTATCCGTGATCTTGACCCAGACGATCTGGTCTTCGATCTGGGCCACTGTGCCGTGGATTCCGGAACTCGTGACGACCTTGTCCCCTTTCTTGAGGTTCGCCAGCATCTCTTTTGTCTTCTTCTGCTGTTTTCTCATCGGTGCGAGGAGCAAGAAGTAGTAGAAGATGAAAAAGACGATCAGGAACGGGGCCATCTGGAGGAGTGCGGATCCCGCACTCGGCGCTGGCGCCTGTTGCGCGAGGACGAAGTTCATAGAGATTCCTTTCCGGTACTGAGGTCACGCATCGCATTTGCTGCCCATTCGGCGAAGCGGTCGGCATCCAGAGCCTCCCGGATTCGTCTCATCAAGTCAAGGATGAGCCGAAGGTTGTGCAGCGTGAGTAAGATAGCTGCCGTTGGCTCGCCCAGAAGGAACAGGTGCCGCAGATAAGCCCGGGTGTGACGCCGGCAGCACTCGCAGGGACAACCCTCCATGAGGGGCCGGAAATCGGCCTTGTAGCGGGCGTTTTTTATGGTCAGGGGGCCGTGAGCCGTGAAGGCCAGCCCATGCCGCGCGGAGCGCGTGGGCAAGACGCAGTCGAAAAGGTCGAATCCCCAGGAGACGGCGTGAATCAAGTCATCCGGCCGGCCGACTCCCATGAGATAACGCGGACGGTCCTCCGGAAGGAGCGGCCCTGTGAGTTCGACCATGTGCCGCATTTCGGCCTTCGGCTCACCCACGGAGACCCCTCCGCACGCGACCCCCTCGAACCCGGCGGACGAGATGAAGGAAACACTCTCTCGCCGCAACTCCTCGTGCATGCCACCCTGGACGATTCCAAACTGCAAGAGGGTCTGGGCTCGTTCGTCCGACTGGCGGAGGTTCTCCAGGGCGCTCCGGCCCCGGACGGCCCAGCGGTGCGTCAGTTCCATCGAGCGCCTGGCTTCCTCCAGAGTCGAGGGGTACGGGGTGCACTCATCCAATACCATCCCGATGTCAGAGCCAAAGTCTCGAAATTGCAGTTCGGCGGCGGATTCCGGCGTGAGCAGGAACTCCTGGCCATCGATGTGGCTCCTGAAAAGTACCCCCTCTTCCCTGAGAACCCTGCGTTTGGCAAGAGACATCACCTGGTACCCGCCCGAGTCGGTCAAGACCGGCCGGGCCCACCCGATAAACCGGTGAAGCCCCGATGCGTTCCGAAGGAACTCTCCGCCGGGCCGCAGCATGAGGTGATAGGTATTGGCAAGAACGATGGAGGCCCCCGCGGCTTCCACATCAGAGAAGGTAACAGCCTTGACCGAGCCGGCGGTCCCCACGGGCATGAAAGCAGGCGTCTCAACAGTTCCGTGGGCTAAAGAGAGGCGGCCGCGCCGCGCGGTCCCCGCGGCATCCGTGGCCAGGATCTGGAAACTTGTCATCAATCGGGAGTGTAGACGGGGTTTATCCGTTGACCGGGCGAAGGCTGGATGTTATGTTCCGCCGGCCTTTCGAGGAGTCGAATGCCTGATCTCGGTCAAAAGCACACTTGCTTCAGCTGTAACACGAAGTTCTACGACCTGAAGAAGTCGCCAGTTCTTTGTCCCAAATGCGGGGCAGACCAGAGGGAGGCTCCGCCGCCTCAGACGTCGCCTGCAGCACTACAAGCCGCGAGGCGGGCCAAGCGCGACGAGTTCGCGGATCCCGATCTGTTCGACCGGCCGCGCGAAGAGGACGACATGATGGGCTTCGAGGGGGACGAAAACACGGGCAAGATCATTCTGGATGACGAGGAGTTGCCCCTCGGAGAAGGATCTAGCCTCGAGGGTTCGGACGACGACGAGGACGAGTACTGAACCCAGGCCGTTCTTCATTGCCGCCGCGCTCGGCGGGAATACGGGCAACCCACGCGAGAGCTTCAACAAAGCCCTCGATCTCCTCGGGGAAGAGATGCGTTCCATCTTGGTCTCTTCCCTGTACGCGACGGAGCCCTCGGACGTTCTTGGTCAGCAGAACGACTTCCTGAACGCTGCTTTTACTGGCGAGACCCTGCTCGCGCCGCATGAAGTCCTGGAAAGGTTCAAGGACTGCGAGAGGCTCGCTGGGAGAACGAAGTCCTTGATGAGTTCCCGGCTCGCCAGACCCCTTGATATCGACCTTCTCCTCTACGAAGACCGCATCATCACGTCTCAGGCACTCACGGTACCCCACCCGCGCATGAGGCTTCGGCGCTTCGTTCTCGCGCCGCTCGCCGAGTTGGCCGGAGAGCGTTTGATTCCCGGCTGCCCCGGCCTCACCGTTTCCAGAGCACTGTCTCTCTCCCCGGCAATGCGAATCGCGCGAATCGAGGGGCCACTGTGGCGGGAGGCATCGCATGGCCTGGTGTGAAGCCGGTACTAGAATCCCGGCAATGACTCCTCTCGTGAACCCTCCAAAGCCCGATCCCGAAAGAACCGAAGCTCAGGAGGGGACGAACGGGAACCCCTTCGGCCCAGAGCAAACCGGGAAGGAAGCCAGGGGAAGCGACCGGTTAGAGGCACCGCTTTCGGCCGCCACCTCCGAAAGACGCCGTCTGGAGGAAGGCTACCGCGCCCTCTTTGAAACGACGCGGGACGCTGTCATGCTCCTTGACGAACAGGGCTTTTTCGACTGCAACCCGGCTACGTTGCGTGTTTTTGGCTGCGAGACCAGGGATCAGTTTACGAACCGGCACCCGAGCGAGTTCTCCCCTGCCGTGCAGCCAGGGGGGATCCTCTCCAGCGAACTCTCGGTAAAACACATCAACGAAGCGCTCTCCACTGGCTCTTGCTTTTTCGAATGGGAACACAAGCGGCTCGACGGCTCCGTGTTTCCGGCCGAGGTTCTTCTGAGCGCCTTCGAGATCGCGGGAAGGAAGGTCCTCCAAGCCTCGGTTCGGGACATCACGGAACGAAAACGGGCCGAACGGGAACTCCTCGTTGCAAAAGAAACAGCGGAATCCGCCTCGCGGGCAAAAAGCGAGTTCCTCGCGAACATGAGCCACGAAATCCGCACACCGCTCAACGCCGTCATCGGGATGACGGGCCTCCTTTTGGACACGCCCCTCGACAAGCAACAGCGCGAGTTCGCCGAGACAATTCGAACGAGCGGAGACGCTCTGCTGAGTCTGATCAACGACATTCTTGACTTCTCAAAAATCGAGGCCGGGCGGCTCGAGATCGAGAAGATGCCCGTCGGAGTTCGGGCCTGCGTCGAGTCCGCCATCGACCTCGTGGCTCCCAGGGCCGCCGAAAAGGGTCTCGAACTCGGATGCCTGATCCTGGCGCACACGCCAGAGAGAATCATGAGCGATCCCGGCCGCCTGCGGCAAATCCTGGTGAATCTGCTTTCCAACGCCATCAAGTTCACCCCAAGAGGCGAGATCGCCATCGAGGTGAGGGGGCTCGACCGTACAGTGACTGGCCCGGAGGCCCCCGCGGAAAAACACGCAAGAGAGACGGAGGTCACTCTTGAATTCGCCGTCAAGGACACCGGCATTGGAATTCCGCCGGACCGGATGCACCGCCTTTTCCAGTCCTTCAGCCAAGTCGATGCCTCCATTACTCGGCGTTATGGTGGCACGGGCCTTGGACTCGCCATCAGCAAGAAACTCGCGGAATTGCTCGGGGGAACGATGTGGGTGGAGAGTGAGGGAGTCCCCGGCAAGGGGGCCCGGTTCTCCTTCACGGTGCGGGCAGGGCTGGCCCCGGCGGAAAACCAGGAGTACGCCGACCCCCCCGAACTTAGCGGGCGGCGCGTTCTCATCGTGGACGACATCGAGATCAACCGGCGAATTCTGAAACTCCAGACGGAGTCGTGGGGCATGAAACCGCAGGCCGTGGAGTCTGGAGCCGAGGCCCTGCGGCTCATCGACAGCGGCGTGAGTTTCGATCTCGCCATCCTGGATGCGCAGATGCCAGAGATGGACGGCTTCACGCTGGCAGGTGAGATCAGAGAACGGACGTGTTCGTTCCCTCTCATCATGCTGACATCCATTGGCTTCTCGCCTGACGGTGTGTTGGCCCGGGAATTCTCGGCTTGCCTCCCCAAGCCCGTAAAGGCCTCTCAAATCTACAACACGCTGGTCGAGGTCCTGGCCGGGAGTTCCCGGGTGCGGGTGAAGCCTTCTGGAAAGCAGTCCGCGCCGGATTTCGACGGGCAGATGTCCTCGAGAATGCCCCTCAGAATCTTGCTCGCCGAGGACAACTCGATGAACCAGAAGCTCGCCACCCTCTTTCTCGAACGGCTGGGATACCGGGCAGATGTTGCGGCCAACGGCCTCGAGGCCGTGGATGCCGTCTTGCGGCAACAGTACGACACCATTCTGATGGACGTTCAAATGCCGGAGATGGACGGACTCGAAGCGACCCGAAAAATACGGGGTCAGGCTATCCGGCAGCCGCACATCATCGCGATGACGGCCAACGCGATGAGAGGGGACCGCGAACAGTGCCTCGAGGCGGGGATGAACGACTACATCACGAAACCCATTGATGTAAAGGAGTTGCGGAACGCGCTCGCAAAAGCCGCTTCGGCGGCAGGTGCTGTTTCGGGGGAATTCGCTCCGCATCACCCAGTCACAGCCCCCCAACACCGGGTCTTTCTGGACCCTTCTGCCCTATCCCGGCTTCGGGCCACTCTGGGGAGCCGGGCAGAAACTCTCTTGCCAGAACTCGCACGTGGCTTTCTGAAAGACGCGGTGAGGCTTCAGGCAGCGGCGCTTTCAGGCCTGCGCCGGGGATCCAGAACGGAAGTACAGCGGGCGGCCCACACGTTGAAATCCATGTGCGCTAACTTCGGCGCGGCCGAACTCGCCGCACTTTGCCAGGAACTCGAGATAAGAAGCCGCAATGGCTCCCTCGAGGGGAGCGAGGACCTCGTTGAGAAGATCAGCGAGCAGTTTGAAAAGACCCGGCCAGCCCTCGAGGCGCTCTGCTCTAATACGAATTCGCCTTCAGATTGAGCCTAATCATCCCCCCGATCTGGTCTTGCCGAGAGCGCGGGCATCCTCTGGATTCGATTACGGCTTACCCCATCCCGCAAGGAGTGCCTTGGCCTCTTCTTGGGTTCTCAGGTCCTCTATCAAGAGCGCCGGCGAGGGTTTCTCGGCGATGAGGGTTTCGAGCATTCCCCGTGCCTCCGCGCGGCGGTTTTTTTCATAGTCCCAGATGGCCTCGGCCAGATAAAGCCGGTTAATGAGGTTCTTCGGAGCCACTTTGACTGCTGTCCTCAGGTTCGAGAGGGCCTCGTCGCGTGAAGCCCAGCCCGTGAAGAATGGCACGGAGGGAGTCTGATGGTGCAGGCGCCCGAGCACACGGTATCCGCCAGCATCATCCAGTTCGGGATCCATGGCGATGACGGCCTTGGAGTAGTCGCGGATTTTCGCCGCCGCCCCTTGCCTGACCGCGGCCGTCTTCCCATAAACAAGAGACCATTTCCCCCAGTTGACGGCCGCCCACAGGAAACAAAAAGCCGTCTCCCGGTCTTTTGCGGCGAGAGGGGCGAGGTCCAGGGGCGTTGCCTTATCGAGGTCTTTCCCTGCTTTTGTTGCGAGAGCCCGGCGAATCACTTGAAGGGCCTCTTCGCCAGCAGTCTTTCCCTCGTCAAAAATTCTCTTCTTCTCTTCCGCCGCGCCCGTGGTGTATTCAGCCTTGAAATAGAGGGCCCGCATCAGGTGCCATCTGGCAGTCAGATTTTCTGGTTTTTCGGAAATCGTCTTGCGGTAAACCGCGATGGCCGCATCCACGGGACCTGGCAGGGCGTGCGAGCCGCTCGCTCCATCAGCTCTGCGGTTCCACATCTCGTCTCCGGGCAAGACGGCTGTTTCCTCGGCCCTTACGACTCCCGTCAAGAGGATGAAAAGGGCCACGGCCACCGTACTTCTTGATGAAAAGTCACCCATCGATGTCCTCCGTCTCGCTAGAATGGCGCGTTTCTTGCGGAAAATCCAACCGCGAGAAGGAGAGGTGTCTCAATGGCCGACGGCCCCCAGAAACCACAGGATGCTCCCCCGAGTCTTCAATTCTCCATCGATGAACAAGTTGCGCTTGGGAACTACATCAATTTCGCCAACATCATCCACAACGGCGCGGAGTTCATCCTGGACTTTGGCAGGGTCGTCCCCGGCCGGAACGACGTGCGGATCGTGACGCGCGTCATCGCGACACCCTTTCACGTCAAACAGCTTCTCGGTGCGCTCGCGCAGAACGTTGCGCTCTATGAAAAAACCTTCGGCCAGATCAGAACCGATTTCGAGAGCCACCAAGGCAAGATCCCGGGTATCAACGAGCCCAACTAGAAACCGTTTAGAGAATCCACTTCTTCATGAAAAGAATTCACACGCGCGCTTTCCTCGTTGCCTTTTTCTCGCTCTCTCTCGCATGGACAGCGTTTCCGGCCAAAGGAGCACAGACCGCGCCGAAAAAGCCGGTGACAAAAAAGCCGGCTCCCGCCGCCACGCCCCGTCCGCCGATCTACGACCCGCTCCTTTCGGGAAAAATCGCTCTGGAGACAACAGGAAAAGTCTGCCTCGATACGAACCGGAAGCTGTTCGTGAACTTCGGCACGAATGACTGCGACCTCTGCTACCTGGTGAAAGCCGCCATCTTCGAGAAGGACTATTTCGAGAGATTCGGCAAAGAGTACATCGCGGTTTTCATCGATGTCGCACCGGGAAGTGAAAACACCCAACTCCTCTCGTCATATGGCATAGATCCCGCCAAGGGGCTCCCGGCAGTCGCGGTGCTCGACCTCGTGAACCGCGCAGCAGATGTCACCCGGGAGGGAGAACTGGCACAAGCGGCCCAGAAGGGGCCGGCCGAACTCAAGGCTTTCCTCGAGAGGCTGCTTTCGACGGAAACGAAAGCCCCCTGATCCCTGCCAGGAACCTGGCGAGCCTCCGCCGGAGCGTGGGAGAATGTCCGGCAAATGAATGACGCGGACTCGGGAGACCTGCTCTTGATTGCAGCCGGCGACATCGAACCGATGAGCCGGCTCATTGATCGCTGGAAGCGGGTGGTGTACACGGTCTTCGAAAAATGCATGGACTCCGCTTCCGCCACCGAGGCGGTGACGGAAGTTTTTTTCAGGCTTTACCGGACAGCCGCTAAATACGAGCCGGGCACTCCGTTTCCCATCTGGCTTCATTCGATTGCCGCCAAGCTCATTCAAGAAAGGTCCCCAGTCGTGTTCACCCCGATTCCACCGGCCCGGCTCCGGGAATCGGCCTCGGCCCGCAAGGCGACCCTGCGTTCCGCGGTTCTGGCCCTTCCAGGACGCGAGCGGGCCGCCTTCCTCCTGACGCGCGCCGCCCGCCTCAGTGTTGCTGATACGGCACGGGTCCTCGGCACGGGAGATGACGAAGTCAAGAGGCTGCTCGTCCGGGCCATGGAGATGCTCTCGGTAAACCTGGCGGACTTGGCCGCGGAGCCTGAACTCGTCTCCCTTTCCACGATGACTCGCGGATCCGTCGAGGGAACGCGGCCATGAACTGCTCCGAACTCCGGGCTCGTCTCGTGGATCCCGCGTCCTCCACCCAGGGAGGACACGCACCCGTTGTCGACCACATGAATGAGTGTCCGGCCTGCCGCACTCTCGCCCGGTCCTTCGGAACGATCGAGCGTTTGTACCGGCCAGATCCGGCCCTCGAACCGCCAGCGGATCTCGAGAAACGTATTTACGACAGAATCCTCAACGAACCAAGCGTTCCCACTGGCCCGCGCATGAAGCGGGAGCTTCCGGCTTCGGCGGGGACCATCGCCGGAATCGCCGTCGTCGGCATCCTGGCCATCCTGGGTTTTCTCTTCCTGCACGCAAAAAAGACCCCGGCCCGCCCGGCTCCCACCGGGGAGAAAGCGGCCACCATCCCAGCCTCCCCCACCCCTTCTTCCGCCTCGTCTCCGGTGAGTGAACCAGTGACCGATACCGAACGGAACGCGGTCGCGCCCCTCCTGCCACCGGCATTCCTTTACACGGCAGATACCCTTGCTGTCCTGGACCCGTTCTTCCCTCAAGACCTGTCTCTGGGGCCCGACCCGCTGCATCCATTTCCAAAGTTCATGCCAGGCGAAGACACCGAGATCGTCGAGAAGGTTCTGACGTGGAGGCATACTCCAGAGGCCGAGAAAGTCAGGATCCTGCAAGCCCAGGCAGTCTTTGAAGCGCGGCCACAGGCTGAGCGAGATGCCCTGAGACAACGCTGGGATGCCTTCACACGAGTTGGCGGGGCGGAAACGGGCGGGCTCGTCCGGCTAGCCGGCCGCATCCGGGACATGGACCCGAAACGCCTCGAAAAGTTGAAAGCAGATCTGAGAGGCCTGGCACAGATTCCTCGCGCCCGCCGCTCATCGGCGTGGAGGACCCATCCCTGGGCCAAAATTCTCACCGGGCAGGAGATCACCGCGGCTGAAAAACTCTGGGCGGCACAAGAAGAGCGGGACTGAAGCGACGGCCTGAGGTCTCTTTTTCCGGTACCGTCAGCGCCCGGCAGCCGCCACCGGCGGGACGCCAGATTGCGCCTCGAGTTTTGCGATGAGCGCCGCGCGCCGGGCCGCATCAAGATTCTCGGAACCAGCACGAAGAATTTCGGGGTTTCCATCTATGGACCGCCGGAAGAGGAAGTCTTGCACGGCCTTGGATTCCACTTTTGTGGCAGCCTTGAGAAGCGCGGCCACCTCACCCACTAGCACTGGGTGGTCTTCATTCAACAGAATCTCGCAAATCTCGAGAACTGGCGGGACGTCCCGGCGCCCTTCTGAGATGAGAAACGAAACCGTCGTCAGGGCGAGCCGCCGCCTGCCGGCGTTGCGGAAACGGGCCCACTTCCTCACGGTCGTCAGTTTCGTCAGGTCGAGAACCAGGGCTGGCCCGCCAATCCGGTTTCCCATGACGTGCGCGACATCCAGATCTTCGGCCGCGCCGAGCCACTTGTCCATCTGCAACACGAGAGACGGCGTGAAGTCCGTCCGGTACTGAGCCAGGATCTCGATCGCCACGAGAATTTCTTCCCGGACCTTGCGGCTCATCGCCCCGTCAACCAGCCCCACGGCCGTCTCGTAATCGAGCGTGCCACGAAACCGTTCCTGAATTGTCAGCACAACGGGAGAAAACGCGGACGGGGGAACACCCAGAACTTTCAGGGCGGCCCTGCTGCGGATGGAAGACGGAACTTTCTCCGAGACGCGTTCGTCGAGAAGGCTCCTGATCTCCTTGAGGATCGCAGAAACGGTCGGTGCGGCGGTTTTGCCCATACTCTACCGGAAAATTTTATCATTTCCAGTCCGCACTGCGACTTCTTCAAAAAATGGGCTGTCCTCGATCCAGGAGAGAGGACCCACCCCCCGTTGGGCGGCATCAACTCCCGGAACCGCCAAGATCTCCCCTGGTGATAACGCCGCCGCCCAGAACCCAGTCAGGGTCCTCAGAAGAATAAAAAACAGCGAACTGGCCGGGGGCCGCGGCCCTGACAGGTTCCTCAAAATGCAGCACCGCACCGTTTCCTTCCAAGGGATGAAGGACCGCCCACTGCCCGGCATGGCGTGACCGGATGCGCGCCAGGACGCGTGTTTTCTCGCGCAGCGGCTCCTCTCCCAGCCAGTTTACCTGGCGAAGAAACACCACCGGGGAGAGAAGCTGCTCCTCAGGCCCGACAACGACTTGGCCCTCTTCCGGCCTCAGTTCGAGAACGTAGAGGGGGGTGCCGGAGGCCAGCCCAAGACCACGGCGTTGCCCGACCGTAAAAGGGAAAGCTCCGGTGTGGGTTCCCACAACACGCCCTTCCCGGTCCACAAATTCCCCTGGCTCGAGCGCCCGTCTCCCCGGAAGCGGAATCCCCAGACTCTCCCCTTCCTCCAGGATGAAATCTCGGGGGCTCTTTCCCCGGGCAACAAAACAGATCTCCTGAGAGTCGGGCTTATTCCAGTTCGGTAACCCCGCTGCCCCGGCAATCTGGCGAACCTCCGGCTTCGTCAAGTCCCCCAGGGGAAAAACGAGCCGTTCGAGTTGTGCTTCCGTCAGTCCGTGCAAGAAGTAAGACTGGTCCTTGGCCGGGTCTTTTCCTTTCAGCAGCCGCGGCCGCCCCGTCCCGGGGCTTCGCCCGATCCGGGCGTAATGTCCAGTGGCAACAGCATCGCACCCGAGCGCCAGCGCCCTCTTCAGGAGCGCCTTGAACTTCACATCCGTGTTGCACGCCACGCATGGGCTGGGGGTCTCCCCCGCAAGGTAACTCTTTGCGAAGGGCCGTACGACCGCATCCACGAAGTCTTCCTCGAAATTCAAGACGTAATGAGGAATCCCAATCTTCTCCGCGGCTCGCCGGGCCGTAGCAAGGTCGTCCAGTGTGCAGCAACGCCCTTCATCTCTCCCATCCCCATCGCGGTCGTGATTCCAGAGGTGCATCGACAAGCCGATGACGCCGGCTCCTTGCTGCTTGAGCAAGAGAGCGGCAGTTGAGGAGTCGACTCCGCCAGACATGGCACACGCGATACGCACAAGAAACCATGATACGGCCCATCCGCCGAGAGAGATTCACCGGAGAGAGGGGACCATGCCGCTCACTCTCCTCCCGGATGAAGAAATCCGGATACGCCTCCTCACCCTGCCGTCGTGGGACCTGCGTCCCGGCGAGCTTCACCGGACCTTCTCGTTTCGTGACTTCTCCGAGGCGTTTGGCTGGATGACACGAGCCGCTCTCGCCGCGGAGAAACGCGACCACCACCCGGACTGGTCCAACGTCTATTCCACGGTTGACGTCAGGCTCTCCACTCATGATGCGGGTGGAATCACAACGCTCGATTTCGAACTCGCCGCCGAATTCGAGCGCCTCTACGAGCCGGTCCGGCTGGCGGGAGAAGCCATTCGAAAATGAACAGGCCGGGGTGGAGACGACCTCCTCCCCGGCCTGTTCGACTCATTAAATTAAGGCTTACTTGGAGTTCGCATCTCCAGGGTTGGTGCCGGCCTTGATCTCATCGATGTTGGTTTTGCCATCGCCGTCACTGTCGAGCGCCTCCACTTTCGTGAAGTCGTAGGTTTTCTTGTCGGCGCCCAGGGCCTTTTCCATCAAAGCCTTGCCGTAAGCGTTTTCCGCCGAATCGCCCTTCTTGGGCATGGCCTTCTCGTGACACGTGATGCACTTGCCAAGCTTGGCCTTGGAATCAGGGTACTTGGCCACGAATTGCTTCTGTGCATCCATGCTCGCGAAGAGAGAGGTGGATAGGCTGAGCGCCGCGACCAGCGCAAGAACGGATTTGGTGGTGGTTTTCATGGGGCTTCTCGTCTCCGTTTCGTTATTTTCCTTGGTTTCCCAAGGGGGGGTCAGTTCTCCAGGCTTGGCGGCGGGGCTTCAAGTTCGACCCAGCCTCGCCGAAAGGCCAGAGAAACAGCTTCGAGCTTGGAATGCACCTCGAGTTTTTCGAGGATTTTGTGAATGTGGTTTCTGACCGTGGCCAGGCTGATCTCGAGCTTCATCGCGATCTCTTTGTTTTGCAGCCCGCCAGCGACCCACTTTAGGATCTCTCTTTCTCGATCTGTCAAGGGAGGGTCCTCTTCTTCTTCCGAAAGAGGCGGCAGGAGAGGAGAGAGGGCGTCTTCCACCGCCATGCGCGAGGTGTTGAAGTGCCGCAACAAAGCCGCAACCCGGCTACTCTGCTCGATCGGTTGAAGGAGATGCACGATCGTAAAGGTTTCGGGCCGGTTTCCTGGGACTTGGACGATGGTCACGTTGAAACTCCGGCTCGTCTCTCCCGGAGGGGAAATCGCAAATTCGTACCCTTTTACCGGCTCGCCATCCAGGGTTGCGGAAGAGACCGGGCACCGTTTATAGCAGAACCGGTTGCCAAAAATATCCCGCCCCCCTACAACGACATAACAAGGCCGGCCTAACACGCGTTCCGCGCGCTGACCGAGAAGTTCCTCCGCCCCTTTGTTCCAGAACACGATGCGGTCGTCGGCATCGGTTGCAAATGCTGGAGGCGACCCGGAGGCGAGGAGATCGAGAAGATCCGCGCGAACCGGGGCCTGCTCGCCCTTGTATTGCCTTGCTGTCATCGCCCGTCCCTCACGCTACAGAGCGCTCTCCGCCGAGCCATGCGGAAATTATAGGGTCTCCACGCCACCCGCCTATAACCTTACGCCCAATTCGAACGAATTGCAAAGTTCGTCCATGTCCAGAAAGACCGGTCCGAAGCGTTCAACCAGAACGAGCGTTCAACCAGAACGAGCGTTCAACCAGAACGAGCGTTCAACCAGAACGCCTTTTGTGGGATACTTCTTCCTGATGACGCTGTGCGGGCCTTTTACCGCCTGTTTTGCCTTGCATCGAAACAACCATGTCAAGCCGATCGAACTCACGTGAAGGCAGGTCTTCTTTTCGATTGCTTCAAATGTCAGGTGAGTCGTTCGGCCCCCGAAAGGAACGAAAAGCGGTCATGACCCATTCCCCTCTCTACGACCCGGATGCACCGATGCCCTCTCGGTTCACTTTCTGCAAAACGCCAGGCTGCCCGGAAATCCTGATTGATTCCGATGGGACTCAGGATCCGCTCTGTACGCGATGCCGCAGGGAATTCGAGAGCTTCTGCCTCGAGTCGCTCGCGCAGGACGATTACATCCCGCTCGAGGACTTGATCGCCACGAACTAGAAGTTTTCCAGGAAACCGGCAAGAGCATTCCCGGAAAACGCCTTAACCGAAGGCCCCCCTGACGGCTGGGTTCTTCAGCCCCTCTTCAGGAACCGCACCCCTGGCTCGGTGGGGTGCGGTTTTTTCTTTTTGACGAAGATGGGGGCTATTTGGTTGGCGCGGGCGCGGCGGAGAGTTTTGCCGCTCCCGGCGCCATAGGGGCAGGGGGAATGGGGCTGGTGACGGTGATCTCCACGCGCCGGTCCAGTGTTTTCCCATCCGCCTTTTCTCCCGCGTTGGCCATGGCCTCGATGCTGATGCGCTCCTTTGCAACTCCCTGGGATTCGAGGAACGAAAAAACAGATTTCGACCTGGCTTCCGAGAGAATGACACCAGACTTTGCCGTGGAGCCGGGATAACTTTCCACATGCATCTTGGCCCCAGGAAATCCCAGCATCAAACCGGCGAGTTTGGTCAGTGTTCGCTGGGTGGCCGCCTTCAGAGCGGGTTTATTCGGCTCAAAAGCTGTCTCGGGAAAAACGAGGATGGGACCGCCTGGTCCTTCGCGCGTTTCAGCGATTGCCCTCAGAGCCACGCTCAACTGAGCCGCATGCTCGCTCCGCTCGGTCTGTAGTTTCTGGCGCTGTTCCGCAAGAGTTGCCCGTTGACGCTCGAGTTCCGACGCCGCGATGGCAAGCGAAGCTCTCTCCCTTTCGATCTCCGGGAGTGTCGCAAGAGTGCCCTTTGACTTCGCGTCAGCCGCCGCCACGAGTGTGTCAACCGCCACCTTGTCCGCCAGGCGTTTTGACTCTGCCTCTGCCGCGAGTCTGGCATCCCGGCCCCGGTAGAGGTCCCTCAGGGCTTCCGCCGAGAGCGCGATTGAGCGGCGTGCATAGTCCGTGACGAGATTGCTGTTCCCGGAGCCCTTGAACTGATTACGGGCCTGATCCAGGGCGATCTTGGCATCTCGCATGGAATTCGGGGCAACCACGTCTGCCCTGGCCTTATCCGCGGTCTCATAGACGCGTTCAGCCTGCAAGATGGGGATTGGGGTTCTCCCATCGAAAGCAACGTCCGAGATCTTCTCCGCTCCGGCCCGGGCCCAATCCTCGAACTTCGAGAACACAAACTTCTCGCTCTTGATCTTTTTTGCGTCAGGAGCCACCGACGTGAAGAGAACAAGCCGGGACGGCCTCTTGATGAGTGAGAACGGTTCAGCCGTCACCATGAGGGCGAAGGCCCTCTGTCCGGTCGAGTACTCGAGCGTATCCGACGCGTTTCTTGCGCTGACGAACACTTCTCCGAGGTTCTCGATGACTCCCTCGCGGGTCACTCCCCAGAGCACATAAGCGGAGATGTTTCCGCCGAACAGAATGGCTGGCTCCATCTTCTTGAAGCTCAGCCTGACCTTGACCTCACCTTCTCCGCTGACGGCGGCGGCCTCCATCGACGCCCCGGCGGGAGCCTTCTCGGTACCAGAGAAGGGCAGAACAGCCGACCGCGCATCCGTCAGCGTTGCAGCCCACAAAACCACATCCGCCGCAGTGGCGGAGAGAGCGGCTCCAAGAACTGAAATGAGGGATATGACGGCACCTAGAAGTGCTGGCCGGCGCATCTTTACTCCTAAAGCGGCGATGCTGTCAGGGTCATCCCGCCAGTTGAGAAGCGGTCACCCATTCTCTTGCCAGGCGTGACGGCTCTTGTGAGGTACGTTTCTTTCCGTAAATCAAGTTTCAAGAAGTCTCAATCTTTTATCGGTCTGGGGGCTGTTTCCGTCAACATGCTCGTGGCGCTCGAAACAGCCGGGGAACCCTCGTCTGGCGTCAGATTCCAGGGCCAGCCAGAGACCTCGCTTGCCTGGGATTCCAGAAGCGCGGCCACGGAGAACGCCCAATCATCGGCGGAAAGCGGACGGTCCGCTGGACTCTTGGCGAGGGCCTGCGAGAAGAGGCGATCGACGTCATGCGACAACGAAGGGACGAAAGAAGTAACGAGAGGGGGTGAATACCTCACGATTTCCGAGAAGATCTCGAAGAGTTCCGTGTTTCTGACGAGGCGTTGTCCGGTCAAGACCTCGAAGAGTACGACAGCCAGCGAATAAACATCGCTGCGAGCGTCAACGGCGTGTCCCTGAATCTGCTCGGGGGACATGTATGCCGGGGTTCCAACGATCAGCCCGGTCTTCGTGAGCGTGTCCGTGGTCCGCATCGACTTTGCCAGGCCAAAATCGAGCATCTTGGCATGGAAGCCATCCGCATGATGCGTGAGAAAGATATTCCCTGGCTTGATGTCGCGGTGCAGGACGCGGGCCTGATGTGCGGCCGAAAGCGCCGCCCCGAGCTGCCGTACGAGCCGGGCAGCCTGATCAGGGCGGGCCGGACCGTGATTTCTTAGAACAGACTCCAAATCCTGGCCCCGTAACACTTCTGTCACAAGATAGACGAACCCATCCAGTTCGCCCGTATCAAAAACCCGCAGCACGCCGGGGTGATCGATCTGCCCCAGGGCCCGGGCTTCTTGCTCGAACCTCTGGCGGATGTTCTCGTCGTCAAAGAACTCCGCCTTGAGGATCTTGATGGCCACGTCTCGCGTCAGTTTCTCGTCGCGGGCCTGAAAAACGGTTGCCATCCCGCCCTCTCCGAGGACCCGCGTCAGGCGGTACCTTCCAGCCACGACAGAAGGGAGGAGCCATCGGGAATCAAGACGGTCTCCATCATCGGGACACGTCTGCGAGGTGTGGTCGAAGCAGCGGCCGCAAAGGGGACAGACCAGGACGAGCGCGACCCCCTGATCGATCAACTGCTGGCGTGAGGCGTCCCGGCGGGCGCGCTGAGAAGCCACGGCCTCGCGGAGACGGCGCAGTTCGATGGCCCCCGCGAGCTGATGAGCGATGCTGGTGGCCAGACGCAATTCCGTTTCATCCAGCACCTCGATACTCCGTCCAATCGAGATGCCCCCGAAAAGCTCTCCGGTCATTCCCACGATTGGGACCACGGTGGCCGGGCCGGCATCGTTTTCGAGGGTTTCTGGCCGGTGGCGGTTTGCGGCCCGAAAGAGTCCGGAGACGGAAGGCCTGGGGACATCCGCCTTGACGAGGACCACCAATTCCGAATCCTCGATGAGAAAGACACCCACGCGGGGCGTACCCAAGGCATCCGCCAGGTTTGTCGCCGCGGCATTCGCCCACGCCGGAATATCTTGCACCGCCTCCGGCGCCCGCTCCTCGAGGGCCGCGATTCTCCGCTGGGCATCCTGGATCTTCTGGTGCGCCTCTCTGAGTTCCTCGAGGGCTTGTTTGAGCTGCAGCTGAGTCTTGACACGAGCCAGGAGGACCGCGAAGTCGAGTGGTTTGGTGACGTAGTCGTTTGCTCCGAGCGAAAGAGCTTGAACGATGTCCTCGCTGGCGTCCCGGGCCGTTGCCATGATGACGGGCAAATCACCCATCGAGGCCTCTTCGCGCAGCTTCTTCAAGACGTCATACCCGGAAAGGCCCGGCATCATGACGTCGAGGATGACGAGATCGAATCCCCCCTTCGCGAGCATTTCCAGCGCCACATAACCGTTCTCTGCCGTCTCCACCTTGTACTTCTTGTGCTGGAGCCTGCGGCTGATGACATCCCTGTTCATTTCGTTGTCGTCGACAACGAGAATCGCACTGGTTTTGGAAACGCTCCCCGTCACTTCAAGAACGACCGGATTTTTGAAACAAGGCGCTGAAATTCGATTGGTTTCGTGTCGTAATCGTCGCAGCCAGCCTGGAGGCTCTTTTCCCGGTCTCCCGTCATTGCGTGCGCGGTCAGCGCGATGATGGGAATGCTCTTCGTGCTCTCGTCGGCCTTCAGGATGCGGGTCGCCTCGTATCCATCCAATTCTGGAAGGCTCATGTCCATCAAGATCAATTCCGGGCTCGCCGAACGGGCCAGGTCCACGCCTTCGTGCCCATCGACACCCATGATGACTTCAAATCCCTCACGTTTCAGCCTGCGAGAGAGCATGTCCCGGTTCATCTCATTATCTTCGACAAGCAATAATCTCGGCATTCCAAAAACCTCTCGACTGCAGCCGGCCCTCAAACGAGGGTATCCGGCCGTTCCGGCCTCGCGGGCATCCTTGTCGGTTGACCGGATTCTACTGTTCCGCGCAATTGGGGATTTGTCAATTCGGAGAACCGTTAGCCGGCAAAAGCTTCGTGGCGCCATCGTCCATGCCACTTGGACACCGTTTGGCCTTCTCAAAGGCAAGAAACCAGCCAAGCACGGCGAGGCTCACGCCAATCACCGGTCCCACCAAACCGAACGGCAGCACCCATGTTCCCATTCCGGCCGGAGGAGAGGCCAGACACAAACTTGAAACGGCAAAAAAAACCGTCACGGCCACGAGACCACTCTTGAGAACCAAGACGGCACAAATTGCCGCCAGGAAAAGAACGGTCGCAAGCGCCCACACGTCGTGGCGGGGGTCTCCGCCCAAGATCAAGACAGGAACGAGGAACCCCAAAAAGAGCGCTCCCCTGGGGGTCTTGAGAGCCGAAACCACGAGACTTGCCAAGAGGAGACCAAGTGTAGACAGAACAATTGAGGATTGCAGGAGATCAAGCTGAATATAAAGGGCCGCCCCGAAGTCTCCGAGATAAGAGATCCGGGCCGGATTCCATTCCAGAAGGTAGGGCTCGGAAAAAAGACTCCGGATGAAAACCCAGAGGGCGAGAGGAAAGACCGCCGCCGCCCCCACGAGGAGTTCTTGTCCCACCTGCGCATCGGTCCGGCGCAGCGTGGAGAGCCGCGCCCACGCTGCGAGAGTGCCTGGCCAGGTCCGCCGGATCCGGGGCTCAAACGCCAGGTATCCCGCCAGGACGCACACCCCAATCCCCAGGCTTTCAATGATCACCACCGGCCAGATTCCACTCGTGATGGTCCCTGGATTAAAAACGAGCTTCAAGATCTGGATTCCCGACGCCACGGTCCCGAGCGCCAGGGCTCCGTTGAGATCAGCCAATCCCATCTTCACGTTTCGCCATGCCTGAATCGCCGAAACCGAAACGAAACACAAGAGCACGAACGTTGCGATGTCGAAGGAAGATTGAGATCTCCCTGGAGGTTCCGGAAAGCCGGCCAGGCCGAACCTGAGAATCTGAGAACCGTTCCTGCAGATTTGGTATGTCTCCCCGGTAGAGTCTTGCCACAACTCCACTGGTATTCCGCGATCGCTCCCCTCTCCAGGCCCCTCGTGGCGGAGAGGCAGCTCCGCGCCTGACGCCGCGGCGAGACGTTGGAGCAAATCCGAAGGAGCCCAAAGCTGTGACGGCCACCATTGCCAAAAGAGCATCCGGCCCCTCAAATCGTAGAAAACCCGAACCTCGCCCTCCATCCCGGTATCCGGGAAGGTGGCGGTTGGAGGTCTCTCGAAGCGGATAAGGGAGTAGGCGCTTCGGCGAACCCAGGCTGCAGCACCGAAATCACCTAACCAGGTCATTCCAGAGTTTGTGAAGACCGCGCTTCCCCTTCCAATCCCGAGTCCGAAAGAGAGCTTTTCCGTTTTTTCCCGCAGGGCTTCGAGTGGCGGCATCCGGCCATCTCGAGGAAGCGTCGAGCCCTTCCAGGAACCCCAGCACAAGACGGCAATTCCCAGGACCCCGAGAAGACAAGAAAGCCCAGCCAGCCGCGTTCCGAGGACAGGATGGACGATGGCCTCGGCGATCACGTGCGGACTGAAAAGAAGCGGCGATTCAGCCGCGGCGGGGATTTCCCTTGGAGGAATCAACCCCAGAAGATCACGTCCGGACCTCGGGCGGCCCGCAAGGTCCTTGGTGAGGCAACGGGCCAGTAACCGCCTGATCGACTCCGGCAGATCAGGGACAAACTTCTCGATGGAAAGAGGCTCGTCCCGGATGACGGCCACGAGTTGTTCCATCGGAGTCGAGGCCGGGAAGGGGTGTTTCCCGCTCAACATCTCAAAGAGCAGAATGCCGCAAGCCCAGACATCCGCGGCCGGGGTGCTCCCCAGCCCTCTTGCCTGTTCCGGAGCCATGTAAGCCGCCGTGCCGGCAACCATCCCCGTTTCGGTCAATTTGTACGAGTCCGGGAGGTGTTCCTGCAAGAGCGCCAGGCCGAAATCGACGATGACGGGAGAACCGTCAAGCCGGATGATGATGTTGGCTGGCTTGAGGTCGCGGTGCGTCACCCCTGCGTCGTGGGCGCTGGCCAGTGCGGACGCCAGGGGACGCAGGAGATCGAGCGCCGCCCCCACGGTGAGCGGTCCTCTGGCCAGGCGCGCTTCCAGCGTTTCCCCTTCCACGTACTCCATGACGAGGTACATCGGGATAGCGGGATCACGCCGGTCAAGGTTCTCCGCCGCGTAAAGCGCCACGATGCTCGGACTCGCCAGAGACGCAAGGGCCCGCGCTTCACGCAGGAACCGCTGCAAGTGCTGGGAGCTGAACGCACCCCCCGGGGGCAGGCGTTTCAGGGCAACCCGGCGCAGGAGCTGCGTATCCCAGGCCTTCCAGACCTCGCCCATTCCGCCTCTGCCAGCGAGTTCCTCAATCCGGTACTTCCCCACGACGGTTCCCGGAGCCCAATCGTCGCTAGAGGTCTCGTCTCGTCTCGTGCCGCCCCCTCAAAGTGGAATTCACGATAGCCCAGAGAATCCGAAAAAGGCACTCCTCGAGGTTCCGTTCGGACATCGTGCCGATAGTCCCTATAATCGCAAACGCCCGATGACCACCATCCCCCTGTCCGGGTCCGCGGGAACGGTTTTTGGGTTCATCGCCCTGGTGTTCTACGCCTTTTCCGCGGGCTTCTACATCGCCTTTTTGAAAAAGCCCAGACCAGTGTTTGGGTGGCTTGGCTCCATCTTGGCCGTCTTGGGCGCCATCCTGAACCTCGAGGCGCTTTACGTGAGATCCCGCGCTCTCAATAGCGTTCCTTACCGGGACATCGTTGGTTCTCTCGCGCTCCTGGGTTTCTTCCTGGCTGTCATGAACCTCGTCTTGGAGATCCGGCACCGCGACCGCTCCCTCGGGCCATTTCTCATGCCCGTAGTGTTCACCTTCCTGCTCATCGCGCTGGAGATCCCCGCCAACCGGTCAATTCCAGGGAAAGAACTGAAGGGGTCGATCTTCGCCTTTCATGTCACCATGAACATCCTGGGGTACGCTGCCTTTGCGATTGCGTGTGCGCTCTCCGGGCTTTACCTCATTCAGCGAAAATCGCTCAAACGAGGAAAGAACTTGGTGCTGGATGGAGTCGTTTCAAGGCTTCCTTCCCTCAGTTACCTGGAGAGGGCGACTCGAACCTCTCTCGGGGTCGGAGTCGTGGCATCCACGGCTGGATTCCTTTTCGGGAGTTACTGGGCCACTCACGTCTGGAAACCCAACAACCCGGACTGGATGCTTGATCCGAAAATCCTCTCCGTGGCTGTCATCCTGCTCTTCTACTGGGTCGTTCTCGTGAGGGCGCACCTCGGCACGGCGGCGCCCACCGCCACGGCAAAACTTGCTATTGCCGGGTTTGCGATGGTGGTTTTCTCCTACACGCTCATCAACCTGCTCTTCAGCCGCCTCCACGTCTTCACTTGATGACTATTCACCTCGTTTTCATTGGCTGGAACCACCGCGGCGCATGCCTGGACCTTCGCGAGAAGCTCGCGTTCACTCCCGAGTCCGCCCGGCAAGCCATGGAAGGGCTCCGGCGCGAACACATTCTGTCCGAAGGCGCGATCGTATCGACGTGCAACCGTTCAGAGATCTACGGTCTCACGGAAAGCGAGGAAGGGGTCTCGGAGATCGCGCGCTACCTCTCAGAATTCCATTCCATCGACGAGGAAACGCTCAGGCAGACGTCTTTGTCTGGCGAGGGTGACCAGGCGGCGCGGCACCTTTTCCAGGTGGCGGCCGGACTCGATTCCATGGTTCTCGGGGAAGCCCAGATTCTCGGCCAAATCCGCGATTCCTTGAAACGCGCGGTGGAATCAGGGGCGGCGCGTTCGGTCACGAACCGGCTTTTTCAAGCTGCCATGGAATGCGGAAAGAGGGTTCGGACGGAAACCGCACTCGGCACCCGGCCAGCCTCTGTTCCCGGCATCGCGCTCTCTCTCACGGGACGCCTTTTCGAATCGCTGCGCGGCCTCAAGGTCCTGCTTCTGGGGGCCGGAGAGACAGTGGAACTCACCGCGAGGCTTCTGGCCGGCGAAGGGGTCAGTACGCTCGTCTTCTGCAACCGGACCGGAGCGAAGGCCGAAGCCCTCGCGCAGTCTTTTGGGGGAGACACGGTCCCGTGGGACTCGAGAATCGACGCGGTTGCCGGTGTAGATATCGTCCTGTCGGCCACGGGCTCGCCGGAACCCGTCGTCGACTATCGGAGTCTCAAAAAGGCTCTCTCCAAGAGACCCCGCCGGGGACCCCTCCTGATTCTCGATCTGGCCGTGCCGCGAGATATCGAACCGAACGTCGACGACATCGACGATGTTTACCGGTACGACCTGGATACTCTTCAGCAGCTCGCCAAACGCAACACCCTCGAACGGCAGGCCGAGGTTCCGAAAGCGCAGGCCATCGTCGAGGAGTCGGTCGAGAAGTTCCAGGAGTGGCTTGCCAACCTCGCGCACGTTGACGTGCTGAAGGCGTTGAGAGAGAAACTCGAGACAACCCGCCGCCAGGAACTTGAACGGTACGCATCAAAACTGGGGAGACTTGGAGACGATGAGCGGGAATTGGTCAATCGCATCACGGAGTCTCTCGTGGCGAAAATCCTCCACGAACCGATGATCTCCATGAAATCTGGTTCCATTTCCGAACGGCTCGAAAGGGCCCACGCCGTTTCCGATCTTTTTCATCTGGGAGGAACCCGTCCGTGAGTTCAGAAGTTCTGCGCATGGGAACGCGAGCGAGCGCCCTCGCTCGTGGCCAGGCCAATCAGTTTGCAACGCTGCTCACAGAAAAGACCGGGGTTGACGTTGAGGTTGTGCTGGTTCGAACCGAGGGAGACCAGCTTTCTTTCGAAGGCCGCATCCCGCCGGGCGGGGACTCCACCGGCGTTTTCACGCGGGCTCTGGATGAGGCCCTCAGGGCTGGCCGCTGTGACTTCGCCGTTCACTCGCTCAAGGACATGCCAACGGCAGACACCCTGGACATCGCGCTTGCTGCCGTTCCCGAGCGCGCGGATTCCCGCGATGCCCTTGTCGTCGCGTCCCGTCTGGACGGCGTGACATCGCTTGATGAGATGCCCCGCGGCGCTCGAATCGCCACATCCAGCCCGCGCCGGGTTGCTCAGCTCCTCAACCGCCGCCCCGACTTCGTTTGCACCGGGCTCCAGGGCAACATCGATACCCGCCTCAAAAGGCTAGAAGAAGGCATTGCCGACGCGATCCTCCTCGCCTGCGCCGGTCTCGACCGCCTCGCTCTCTCGCACCGGATCACCCGGCGCCTGCCGGGCGACGAGATCCTCCAGGCACCTGGGCAAGGGGCCCTCGGGGTCGTCTGCCTCGCCACGAATAGCCGCACGAGAGACATCCTGGCCCAGTTGGATGATGCGGCTTCTCGCGCCGCCAGCCTGTCCGAGAGGAGCTTTCTCAACGCGCTACGGGGGGGGTGCCGCGCCCCGGTGGGAGCCAGCGCGGTCATCGAACACGGCTCCCTTGTCTTGAAGGGCGTGGTCCTCTCTCTCGATGGACGAAAACGGATCGGCGGCATCCTCTCCGGATCACCGGCAAACGCGGAAGACATCGGCCGTGAACTGGCCGAGAACTTACTGATGCAAGGAGCCTCTGAACTCGTCTCCTCGGCCCGGACCAGCCCCTCGTGAACCGAATTCTCTTGATCCGGGCGACAAGCGGCGACGGGGAAACCACCCCGGAAGGTGCCGACGTTCTCGCCACCCATGAAATCGGCCCCGTGCACACGGGCATCCAAAACGCCGTGGAGGCCGCGACCCATTGCAACATCCTCGCCATCACGTCCCCAACGGCCGTGAAGATCCTGAAAGAGGCGGGAGCAGACGCGGTTTTTTCGGCCGCCTACGACTTGGTCTTGGTAGCGGGTGGTGCCACGGCCGAACTCCTCATCGAAACCGGAGTCTCGAAAGTCGTCGTGCCCGGGGTTCCGGGTGCCAGAGGAATCATCGATTACCTTGCCAGCCACGCGGGTCCCCTCCGAATCCTCTGGCCCCGTGGACCGGATGCAGCGACAGAGCCGTTCTACGAACTCATGGCCCGCGGTGCCACGCTCTCGGATCCTGTCATCTACGAAAAGATTCCCAGAAAGCCTCTACCGCACGAGATTCTGGAACGCCTCACGAGCGGAGGCTATTGGGCGGTAGCCATCGCTTCTCTCGCGGCTCTTGACGCCGCGCTCTCATACCTCGGCGTCGACGGGAAGATGCTGCCCGTCAAGAGGTGGGGCGCCGTTGGGCCCGCAACGGCCCGGGAACTGGTCAATCGCGGATGGCCAGAGCCCATCGTCCCAGCCCGGCCGCGCATTACGGATCTCATCGAATGCCTGAGGGAGGATCACCCATGAGTTTTCCCCGTCACCGCTACCGCCGGCTCAGATACCTGGAGCCGTTACGTGACATGGTCCGCGAGACTCAACTCGACCCGGCGGACTTCATCGCCCCGCTGTTCGTCGTTCCAGGCGAGGCGGTTTCACAGCCCATCCCATCCATGCCGGGAATCAACCGCCTGTCCGCGGACCTCACCAGAAAGGAAGCACGGTCCCTCTGGGATCTCGGTGTCAAGTCCGTCATCCTGTTTGGAATCCCCGCCCAGAAGGACGCAACTGGCACGTCCTCTCTTGACCCCGAAGGTCCTGTTTGTCAGGCGGTTCGGGCCATCAAGGCTGAAAGCCCCAGGACGGTTGTCATCACCGACATTTGTCTGTGCGAGTACACAAATCACGGCCACTGCGGCGTTCTGTCGGGGCAAACCGTCGACAACGACCCGACGCTCGAGATCCTGGCGCGGGAAGCCCTGACACACGTACAGGCGGGCGCGGACATCGTCGCCCCGTCGGACATGATGGATGGCCGGATTAGCGCCATTAGAGATCTCCTTGACAAGGAAGGCTTTACACACATCCCCATCCTCTCTTACGCGGCCAAGTACGCCTCTGGCTTCTACGGCCCGTTCCGGGAAGCCGCCGAATCCGCGCCCGCTTTCGGGGACCGCCGCTCTTACCAAATGGACCCCGCAAACGTTCGCGAAGCCCTGAAAGAGATTCAGTCTGATATCGACGAGGGTGCGGACATGGTCATGGTCAAACCCGCGATGGCCTATCTCGATGTCGTGAGGGCCGCCAAGGAAGCCACGAACGTGCCGCTTTCGGCCTACAACGTTTCGGGTGAGTACGCGATGGTGAAGGCTGCTGGACGAAACGGCTGGATTGATGAAAAGCGGGTGGCCCTCGAGATCCTGACCTCCATCAAACGCGCGGGCGCTGATCTGATTCTCACGTATCACGCGCGGGAGGCTTCCGAGTGGCTGGCGTAGGGAAAAAGAAACCGGTCAAGAAGGCCAAGCGCCTGGTTCGCCGCACTCGGATCTCGGAACAGCTCCATTTACGTGCCAAGGAACGGATGCCGGGAGGTGTCAGTTCTCCGGTCCGTTCCTTTTCTTCCGTCGGTGGCAGTCCTTTCTTCGTCAAGAAGGCGAAAGGCCCCTTCCTCGTCGATGCCGACAGCAACAAGTACATCGACTATGTCATGTCCTACGGTCCGCTTCTCCTCGGGCACGCGCCCAAGACTGTCTTGTTGGCTCTGGGGCGCGCCATCGAGAAAGGGACCTCGTACGGGGCTCCTTGCCGTGGAGAAGTGGAGTTAGCGGAACGAGTGACGAAGTGCTTCCCCTCGATGGAGAGGGTGCGGTTCGTCTCCTCGGGCACCGAGGCCGCGATGAGTGCCGTCAGGCTCTGCCGGGCAGCGACGGGCCGGGACCTCGTCCTGAAATTCGCTGGCTGCTACCACGGACACGCGGACTCGTTTCTCGTCGCCGCAGGCTCCGGGGTCGCGACACTCGGCATTCCAGGGTCTCCCGGTGTCCCGCAGGGCCTTGCCAACATGACGGTCACGGCCAGATACAACGATCTCGAGTCCGTGGAAGAGCTTTTCAAGTCATTCCCCGGCCGGATAGCAGTCATCGCCGTTGAACCCGTTGCGGCCAACATGGGGGTCGTTCTGCCGAAACCCGGATTCCTCGATGGGCTTCAGGCAATCGCCCGGCGCGAAGGGTCCCTTCTGCTGTTTGACGAGGTCATCTCCGGGTTCCGGCTGGCCCCCGGCGGTGCCCAGGAACTTTATGGAATCCGGCCCGACGTGACCTGCCTGGGGAAAATCCTGGGCGGGGGACTTCCCGTTGGCGCCTACGGCGGCAGGGCCGATCTGATGAAGTTGATCGCTCCGGACGGGCCGGTGTATCAGGCCGGGACCCTTTCCGGCAACCCGCTCGCCATGGCGGCCGGGAAAGCCATGCTCGACTCTCTGAGACCACAGATCTACCAGAATCTGGAGAAGGCTTCGGCCTTTCTGGAGAGCGGGTTGAAACGGGCCGCAAACACCCTCGGCCTTTCTGACCGCCTCACCTTCAACAGAGTTGGGTCCATCTTGACCATGTTCTTCACGAAGGGCCCGGTGGAGAACTTCGACGACGCCAAGAAATGTGACATCAACAAGTTCCGCGTCTACTTCCATGGCATGCGCAAACGCGGTGTTTTCATCGCCCCCGCGCAATTCGAAGCCATGTTCGTCTCCACCGCGCATGGGCCGAGGGAACTCGAGTACACGATCGCCGCTCACACGGAGGCGCTGAAAGAGGCCTTCGAGACATAGAACGGCCCTGGGGAGCGCGGGATCTTGCCGGGAGGAACGGGCAAGATGCCCGCGTTCCACGGAACCGTGAGAAGACTCTTGTGTCCCCTCTTCGCGGGTTAACACCCGCTCAGTTTCTTTCGAGGGCAGCCGCCACGGCCTCGGAGGGCGTTTTTGTGACAGCGACAAATCCAGAAACCGGGGGCGCGAACATCTCTTCTTCCATTCTCGCCATCATTGCCAGGAGGGGGTCGAAAAAGCCGCTGGTGTTGAGCACAACGATGGGACGGGCGTGAAACCCGAGCTGCCGCCAGGTCAGAATCTCGAAGAACTCGTCCATGGTTCCGAATCCGCCCGGCAAAACGAGGAACCCCTTCGCGTGTTCCGCCATCAGGGCCTTGCGGGCGTGCATCGACCCCACGACGTGGATCTGTGAAAGTCCCTTGTGCGCCAGTTCCTTGGCAAAGAGCGACTCTGGGATGACTCCTATGACAGGAGCCCCTTCAGCCAGGGCCGCATCCGCCAAAACGCCCATGAGCCCGACATGTCCCCCGCCAAAAACGATGCCGGCCCCGGCCCGGGCAATGGCTCGCCCAGTCTCCTCGGCAGCCGAGACGAAAATATCGCGAGTTCCCTTGCGAGAACCACAAAAGACGGTCACGAGGGGGATTCCTTCAGATAGCGTCACGATGCGGAATGATGCACCCAAAAATTCCTTCAGGCGATCACTCGAACTTCCCACTCGACGGCTGCGCCTCACTCGCCCAGGCACTGAGACTCCACAAAGCTCTGGATTCAAAAGAGGCCCGGCACGTGGAGGACGTGTGCCGGCTCCTGGAGTCCTGTCAGGACGCAAGCTTTGAGAGAACTCACTTCTCTCCCGGCCACATTACAGCCAGCGCGTTCATTGTGGACCCCGGCACAGAAACGCTCCTCCTGCACCGCCACCAGAAACTCGGAATCTGGATCCAGCTCGGCGGACACGATGATGGGGAGAGAAACCCTTGGAAATCAGCTCTCAGAGAAGCCCAGGAAGAATCAGGACTCCTGGATCTTTCATTCCTTGGAATGGACATCCTGGATGTCGATGTTCACAGGATCCCGGTCACGCCCAAAGACCCGGCGCACCTCCATCACGACATCCGTTTTCTGTTGACGGCGCGCTCGCCGGAGAGCTTCGTGATGAACCCATCCGAGTCAGACGACATGAGGTGGTTCTCGTTCGAAGAGGCTCTTGCCCTGATGAAAGAAGACGGCGCTCAGCGCGCCGTCTTCCGCATCAAACAAAGGCTCGGGGGCTGATTCAGCTCACGAGGTCTGCTTCGGACTCGATATCGGCGGCTTCGGATGCCGAATAGAGCGTGTCGATTTCCTTGGAGTATTTCTGGGCAATGACGCGGCGCTTCACCTTGAGAGTCGGGGTCAACTCTCCGCCTTCGATGGAGAAGTCATTCGGGAGCAAGGAGAACATCTTGATGCGCTTTTCTGACGGCTCATCACCGTTGACGATATCAACAGCCTGCTGGAAAAGAGCCTTGACCTTGGGGCTCTTCAGCAAGTGTTCACGGTCCTTGTATTCAATGCTATTGGCGATGGCCCAGCTTTCGAGCCGTTCGAAGTTTGGAACGATGAGGGCCGAGAGGAATTTTCGGCGGTCACCAATGAGAACAGCGGAACTGACATAGCGCATGGCCTTGAGGGCTCCCTCGATCGGCGCCGGGGCGATGTTCTTTCCGTAAGCGCTGACGATGATTTCCTTCTTCCGGTCCGTCAACGTCAGGAACCCGTTCTGGTCAAACGAGCCGACGTCTCCCGTGTGGAACCAGCGGTCCTGATCGAAGACCTTTGAAGTCTCGTCTGGCTTGCGCCAATAACCTTCCATGATGCTCGGTCCCTTCGCCAGGACCTCTCCATCCTCGGCAATCTTGATGCTGACGCCGGGTATCGGTTTTCCGACTGATCCGAGCTTGAAGTCTCCCGGGCGGTTACACGTCAAGACAGGGCTCGTTTCCGTGAGCCCGTACCCTTCGTAGATCTCGATACCGGCCCCCCAGAAGAACTCGGCAACGTCTCGGGAAAGAGGCGCCCCGCCGGAAATCGCGAATTCGAACCGGCCGCCCAGACGCGCCTTGATCTTCGAGAAAACGATACGGTCCGCGACCTTGAACTGCAGGTCCAAAAGACCGGGAACGTGCTGCTTTTTCTCCAGTTTGCCGAGCCGCTCGCGGCCGGCGGCCGTGGCCCACTGGAAGATCTTCTTTCTGAGCGCTGGCGCTTTCTCGATCGCGGCCATGACGCGTGCCAGCATCTTTTCGTAGACGCGCGGGACGGCGGCAAAGAAATGGGGTTTGATTTCCTGGAAGTTGTCCGTCAGCTTGTCGATGGACTCTGCGTAGGCGATCGTGATGCCGCGCAAGAAATAGAGGTAGTCCACCATCCTCTCGAAAACGTGTGAGAGCGGCAAGAACGAGAGCGCCACCTTTTGGCCGGAGACAATGGAGAAGATCTCGGAAACCGTGGAGACGTTGGAAACGAAGTTCCCGTGTGTCAACACGGCTCCTTTCGGTTCCCCCGTCGTCCCTGACGTATAGATCATGGAGGCGAAATCGCCGGGACCGAGGCTCGAAATGCGGTCCTGGAACCCGGTGGGGTCCGCTCTCAAGAGTTGCTCTCCCTGCCGGATCAGAGCCTCGAACGCCATGAGTTTTTCATGTTGTCCTTCCCCATCCACGAGGAGAACACGCTCGACACTCGGGCAGCGATTGACGACATCGAGAACCTTCTTCAACTCCTGCTGCCCAGAAACCATGACAACACGCGGTTCGGCGTCCCGCAGAATGTACTCCACCTGCGGAGCGAGATACGTCGTGTAAATCGGAACACTCATGGCCCCTAGCGAGAGCGTGGCAAAGTCCGTTATGGCCCACTCGGGACGGTTTTCGGAAAACAATGCGACGCGGTCACCGCGGTCAACTCCGAGATAAGTCAAACCCAACGCCAGGGCCTTCACTTTCCTCTCGAAGTCCGCGGCCGAAAGAGCCACCCACTTGCCGTCGACTTTTGAGACGAGCAGTTCTGGATTCCCGCTAGCTACGGCACTCTGGAAGATGTCCAGAAGGGTACGAGGCGTCGTCACACCAGCCATAAATCCTCCGATTCGCCGATTATCGGGCGTTAACGCGTCTTCCGGCCCTTGAAAGTGTGATTTTTCTCGTCTGTCTCCGGCAGACCTGTCTCCGGCAGACCCGGTGCCATGACGAAGACTAATTCTCAGATTGGACTTATCGAGACTGAGAAGACGTCAGTGTTGCCCTCCCGGATGCTCTTCAAGACGTCTTCCCCGGGCTGGCAGCTCACCTGGACGCGCGCGCAGGCAGCCTCTATCCCCTCGAAAACGATGTTTTCCGTTTGCTCGACGTTTATTCCCGCACAAGAGAGCTTGCCGAATATGTGCGCCAATACTCCGACTTGGTTCCGGTGCCTCACAATGAGCAGGTACTTGGCCGGCGTCTTCTGACACAAGTTCACCGCGTTCGGCACGGTGCCCGTTGTTCGAAAGCTCTTGACGATACGGACGGTCTCCGCGGCGATGGCATTCTGAGCTTGCTCGGTGGAAGCGCCGACATGGTGCGTGCCAATAACGCCCGCGTGTTTCACGATGCCGTCCAGGAAGGAGCCGGTTCCGCCAGAGGGCTCCTTTTCAAACACATCCAGCCCGGCCCGAATCCCCTTTTCGGATACGGCTTGATCGAGTGCGGACGCATCGACAATTTCCCCCCGGCTGGTGTTGATGAAAACGGCTCCGGGCTTCATCGCCCCAAAAAAGGCCGCATCGCAGAGTCCGCGTGTTTCGCGAGTCAGGGCCAGATGAACGGTGACGATGTCGGACTCGAGCGCGAGGGCGTGAATTGTCTCGGCGGTGCGGATGCCGAGATCCGCGGCCTTTGCACCGTCGAGAAAACGGCTCCAGCCAATAACTTTCATGTCAAAGGCCCGAGCCCGGTAGACGATTTCTTTCCCGATCGCACCCATTCCGATGACGCCGAGCGTCCGGCCAGCGAGACCTTTCGCGTTACTGTATTCTGATTTGTTCCAGATTCCGGCCCTGAGGTCATTCGTCTGGTCGACGATGCGCCGGTCCAAGGAGAGAATGAGGCCCCATGCTAGCTCCGCGACCGCGACGGAGTTCTTTCCAGGGCAGTTCGAGACGGCAATGGCCCTTGCCGAGGCCGCCTTCAAGTCAATTGTGTTGACCCCGGCTCCCGCCCGGACGATCAAGGCCAGGCCGTACCCCTTATCCATCTCCGCCGCAGTCACCTTCGTGGACCGGACAATCAAGATTTCCGCTTCCGTTTCGTGTAGACGATTTCCAAGGGCCTCACCCTCGAGTTTGGGCTCATAGAGCACCTCGCACCCGAGCGCCTTCAGCCCGTAGAGACCGCTTTCCTCGAACTTGTCCGCCACGAGAACCTTCATGAAGCCTCCTCTTCCTGTGGGGTTTTCCGAAACTATATCTCCCCTGAGAACGCGTGCGTCTCGCCCAAGGGTGGAGCGTGAGCGCCAGGAGAGGGAACCCTCTCCCCTCCTCACGGCGACCCTCTCCCCGCTCACGCGGAGCGAGACGGGGATTAGGCTTATCCTGGAAGCAAATTGGAATGACTACGCTCTCAGAACCTGTGAACAAAGAGACCCGAGCGGAGTTTCGGCTCGAACCAGGTGGACTTCGGAGGCATCGTTTCGCCGGCGTCCGCGATCGCCATGAGTTCGCCGACGGTTGTCGGGAACATTGAAAACGCCACCGCGGCACTCCCGGAATCCACCCTCTTCTCGAGATCCTCAGGGCCCCGAATTCCACCCGAGAAATCGATTCGCTTGTCCGTGCGTGGGTCCCCTATCCCCAGCACGGGGCCCAGAAGCCGGGTCTGCAAGATGGAAACATCGAGGGACCCGATGGGATCAGCGAGATCAACTGCGTCCTTCGGCTCGATCTGATACCACCTTCCATCGAGGTACATCGAGACCTTCCCCTTTGAATGCGGGGATTTCTCCCCCTCTTCCGAGACGGAAAACGCCTTTGATACCGCCTGGAGGTAGTCCGCCTTCGTCAGTCCATTCAGGTCTTTCACGAGCCGGTTGTAGGGCATGATGTGCAGCTGATCGGCCGGGAAGATCGTGGCGGGAAACCAGTTCACCGGGTGATCCGGGTCAAGCACTTGCTCTTTGGCAAGCGCAGCCCGGGCCCTCGATGCTGAAGCCGACCTGTGGTGGCCATCAGCCACATAAAGGACCGGGATCGCCCGAAAGCTCTCGACAAAGAACGGCACCATCTCGCCTGGAACGGCCCAGAGGGTATGTTCCACGCCATCAGGCGCCACGAAATCAAACTCGGGAACGCGAGCAGTAACCTCGGCGATCTTGGCGTCGATTTCGGGGACGGGCCGGTACGTGAGGAACACGGGTTCCGCATGCGCCGACTGGGTCAGGAGATGGCGGACTCTGTCGTTTTCCTTGTCCTTTCGCGTCTTCTCGTGTTTCTTGATGACGTCGGCGTCGTAATCGTCGACGGAACAGGCCGCCACCAGACCATCTTGAGTCCGGCCCTGAAAGATCTGCCTGTAGACAAGGAGTCGCGGCTCGGGATCGGCCACGAGCGTTCCCTCGCGGTAAAAGCGGTCGAGGTTCTCCCTGCCCTTCTGGTAAACGGAATCGGCGTAAAGATCTGTTCCGGGCGCGACATCAATCTCGGGCCGGCAGACGTGCAGGAAGGAGACCGGGTTCCCTTCCGCCAGGATTCGAGCCTCGTGGGTATCAACAACATCGTACGGAACGGAGGCAACTCGAGCCGCCAGATTTGCAGGAGGACGGCCCGAGCAAAATGAACGGATTTCAGCCATGCTTGAAGGTTACCAGTTCCCCGGCGAACTCTGGCACCGGCAACCGGGCACCGGCAACCGGGCACCGGCAACCGGGCACCGGCAACCGGGCACCGGCAACCGGGCACCCGCAACCGGGCACGAGAGGCCGGGGAGCGCGGACCTCCGTGTTAGACTGCCTCTCCCTAAAGGAGGATTCCAAAAGGACTCGCTGATGAAACTTTACGTTGGCAATATTCCCTATGCCTTTGATGATGAGGCACTTCGTGCTGTCTTTCAGCCTTATGGGGCTGTCGTTTCCGCCCGGGTGGCTCTCGAGCCCACGCTTGGAACCCCAAAAGGGTATGGCTTCGTGGAAATGGCGGATGAAGATGCGCTCGCCGCCATGAAAGCACTGAACGAGTCCATCCAGGGGGGCCGCACGATTCACGTCATGCAGGCCCGGACAAAGTCCTGACGGTGGTCCCGGCAGCCGGCACAGGGGAATCACCCGTTTGCCGGTGGTGCATCTCAAAGTAGTGCCCCCCCACCTCGATGAGTTCGGGGTGTGTTCCTCGTTCTACAATCTGTCCGTCCCGGATTACCAAGATCTGGTCAGCCCGCCGGATCGTCGAGAGCCGGTGGGCAATAACAAAGACGGTTCGCCCTTCCATCAGGGCAACGAGCCCTTTTTGAATGAGCGCCTCGGACTCGGTATCGAGGCTCGATGTGGCCTCATCCAGTATCAGGATGCGCGGATCAGCCAGGAGGGCGCGGGCAATCGAGACGCGCTGTTTCTGGCCGCCCGAAAGCTTGACCCCCCGCTCCCCCACAATCGTCTCGTATCCCTTCTCGAACCGTTCGGCGAATTCCTTCACGTGAGCCACCCGGCAAGCGTTGAGAAACTCCTCCTCGCTGGCGCCAGGTTTGGCGTAGATCACATTCTCGCGAATCGTTCCGTCAAAAAGGAACGTCTCCTGTAACACCACTCCGAGCTGCTGCCGGTAACTTCGGAGCTGGACTTTTGAAAGGTCCACTCCATCCACCAAAACGCGGCCCGCGCGGGGAGTGTGAAAAGCCGCCACCAGGCTGATGATGGTCGACTTCCCGGCTCCTGATGGTCCGACGAGAGCCGTCACGGTTCCCGCCGGCGCCTCAAACGAGACCCCCTTCAAGACATCAAGTCCCTCCTGGTACGAGAACCGTACGTTCTCGAAAACGACAGTTCCCGCGACAGCCGGCATGACAGCGGCGCGGTCAGGAGAAGAGTCTTCCCGGGCCTCGCGCAAGAGTTCGCGCGTGCGTTCCAGCCCCGCCAGAGCCTCGATCATCAGTGTCCCGAACGAGACCACCTGAAAAACGGGCGCGACCAGGAACCCGAGAAGGATGGTGTAGGTGAAAAACCCGCCAAGCGTGAGGGCTCCGGAGAAGATCTGCCGGGTCCCCGTCAGCATGACGGATGCACCCACGATCCCGAGGAGAAGAGAGGCCGAAAGGCCCAAAATGGAACTTGACGTCAGGGATTTCAGCGCGTTATCGAGAATTCGCTTCACTCCCTTGCGAAACTCCGCTTCCTCCTTGCTCTCGGCCCCGTAGCCCTTCACGACCCGGATCCCGCTGAGGGACTCCGTCAGACGGCCGGTAACCTCGGAGAAAACCTTTGAACGATCGCGAAAAAGCGGACGCAACACCCTCATGGAAGCCAGGAGCAGCCCCGTGAATACAGACAGGACAGCCAGCATGAGCCCCGTCATGACCGGGCTGATATTCATCATCAGCACAAGCGCGAGCGCCGACGTGAGAAGGGCGCCCGCGAAATCGACGATACCCGTGCCGGCCAGGTTCCTGAGCCCCTCGACGTCGTACATCACCCGCGAAACGAGACTGCCAGTCTGGTTCTCGTCGAAAAACGAAACCGGCAGGTTCTGGACGTGTGCCTGTATCTTCGTTCTCAACTCGGAAATGAGCTTGAGAGACGTTCGGGCCAGCAGTTGGTTGAGACCCAGATTAGCCACGGCCTGAAGTGCACTGGCTCCCGCCACGGCCGCAATGAGCCCCCAGAGGAGTTCCGGCTGCCGCTTCCCGATAACGTCATCAATCAGGAACTTGGTCGAAGCGGGCAAAACAAGGCCGGCGACCCGCCCGATAACCATGAGCACAAAACCCAGCCCGAGGATGCGAAGACGGGGCCGGAGAAGGTCCCAGACGCCGGGCAAAAGCGCCCGCAGCCGTTCTGGTTTCGACTTTCCCGGCCCCTTCTCCGAAGAGGGGGACGTCACTCTCCAGGCAACTCCTCGACGGATTCCTCGAGCACGAGCCCTTTTTGCGAAAGACCCGAAGATATGGCTTCATACAGGTCGAGGTCGCGTCCCAGATGCTCGAGAGGGTGGATCCCTGGCTCGCTAATTGTTCCGCCAACAAGCAGGCGGATGATGACGGCTGGCGGGTATCCCGTTGTTCGTGCCATCGCGGTGTGCCCGGCCTCCCAGTCCGTGTGGTCGAGGAGACTGAAGGTCCTCTGCAGCCGCACGCCATCCTGGCTTCCCGTGCACACGACACGCATGTAGACGAACTCTTCTTCTCCCTCCGGGCGTCTCCAGGCCTCAAAGAGGAGTTTCTCTGTGACCTCGCGCGGGGAGACGGAAATGCCGCCGATGCGAACCCGGTCCTCGCTAAAGAACCCGGTCTCCCTGAGCATGCGCATCTTCTCGGCGTGCCCTGGATACCGGAGCGTCTTTTCCTCTATGTGCCGGGCGGGAACGGAAGACAGGAGCGTCCTGAGTCCATCTGTCAGGAAAGCCTCGAGGGTCCCAATTTCTTCCACGTCAATGAGTTCCACCTCGGAAAGGGCGGGCAGGGTCACGATGCGGCCGTTCCGGATCGTCCTGGCCGGACGAACGTACTCCTCCACGACATCTGTTGCGGAGAAGACGATGCGGTACTCGTACGGCCAGACACGCCGGACGGGCAATCCGCCCACGAAAATGCGCAGGGATTCGGTCTCATCAAAGTCGGCGGCGGCCCTTCCGGCCGCGAGATTCGAAAGCCCCGGAGACACCCCGCAGTCAACGACGGCGGGAACGCCGCGCTCTCGGGCCAGCCCATCCAACAAAAACGGGTCTTCCTTGGAAAACGAAATGTCGGCAACAGGTCTCTTGCATTCAATGACGGTTCTGAGCATCGAGGTTCCCAGAAAACCTGGAACCGCGCCCACAACGGCGTCCGAGCCTTCGATCACCCGCGTTATCTCGGAGGCTGTTGCAAGGTCCGCCTTGACCAAAGTGACATTGGGAAGGCCAGCGAGGGTGCCAAGCGCCGTATCACTCCTGTCGGCCGCGATCACCTCGAACCGGCCATCCATCGCCAGATCTCGCGCTATGAGACTGCCAACAAGCCCTGTTCCCAAAACAGCGATCTTCTTCATTCCCCGATTATGCTCGAAGCATCCGGCTCCATGACCCATTTTTGGGTTGACTCGGGTCCGGCTCGTGACTCCCGTTATCATCATCGAGGAAAGAGGAGGCGAATCCATGGGCGCTCCTGAAATCACCCACCTTTCGCGGCTCATCAATGACCGGGTTACCAAGTACCAATCCCGGACCGCGGTCAAATACCGCGTCGCGGGGGAATGGCGGTCCCTCTCGTGGGAGTCACTCGGGGAACAGTGCCGGGCCATTGCCCGTGCCCTTATCGAATCCGGTGTTGGCGAGGGCGAGACAATCGCGATTTTTGCCGGGAATTGTCCCGAGTGGACCATCACCGACGTGGCCGCGATTCTCATCCGGGCGGTTTCCGTTCCCATTTACCCCACCAGCACCCCGGGCCAGGCGAAGTACATTGTTGATGACGCGAAGGTCAAGGTCGTCTTCGCCGGCGGCAAGGAGCAGTACGAGAAGGCGAAGGCCTTTCTCGCCTCGAGTCCCACGGTCAGCCGGATCGTCGTTCTTGACAGTTCCGTGCCCACCGATATCCCGGAGGCGGTCTCGTTCACGGAGTTTCTTGCGAAAGGGCGAGCATCCAAAAGAGACGCCGAAATCGAGGAGAGGCTCGGACGGGCATCGGCAGACGACCTGCTGACTCTCATTTACACCTCCGGCACGACCGGCGAGCCGAAGGGCGTCATGTTGACGCACGCCAACGTCAGCGCCACGGCGGGCTATCACGATCAGCGGCTTCTGCCCGTCACCGAGGACGACGTTTCGCTCTGCTTCTTACCCCTCTGCCACATCTTCGAAAGAGCCTGGACCTACTACATTCTTTACCGCGGGGCGCTTCTTTGTTACTGCGACGATCCAGCCAAGGTCATCGAATTTCTACAAGAAACACGCCCCACCGTCATGTGCGCCGTGCCACGCTTCTACGAGAAGATCTACGCGACCGTGTTCGACCGGCTAGAGTCAGCTCCTCCCCTGCGAAGAAAACTGTTCGAGTGGGCAATCAGGACCGGGGCCGAGTACGGAAATCTCTACAAGGAACAGGAAGCCGTCCCGTTCGGCCTGCGAGTGAGGCACGCGATTGCCACTACGCTCGTCTTGAAGAAGATCCAGGGCATTACCGGGGGCCGGATCCGGTTCTTCCCGTGCGCCGGAGCCCCGCTTTCACAAGAGATCGAGGAGTTCTTCTACGCCGCCGGAATCTACGTTTGCTACGGCTATGGCTTGACGGAAACCACGGCTACCGTCACCTGCCACGAGCCCTTCCACTTCAAATTCGGAACGGTGGGAAAACCTCTGCCAGGAGTCGAGATAAAAACCGCTGAAAACGGCGAGATCCTGGTTCGAGGGAAGACCGTCATGAAGGGTTACTACAACAAACCCAGAGAGACCGCCGAGGTCTTTACCGGAGGATGGTTCCGGACGGGAGACGCCGGAGTGATCGAAGAGGGGGGCTACCTTCGGATCACGGACCGCATCAAGGACCTGATGAAGACCTCTGGAGGCAAGTACATCGCGCCACAACTCATCGAGTCGATGATCGGCGCCGATCACTACATCGAGCAGATCATCGTCATCGGGGACGGGCGGAAGTTCGTGTCTGCGCTGGTCGTCCCCGCATTCGATGCCTTGAGACGCCACGCCGAGACGAACGGAATCCCTTTCTCATCCAACGAGGATCTCATCAAGGACCAGCGCATCATCGAGTTTTACCGGCAGCGAATCGACGAGCGGTCTACCGAGTTGGCCCGCTTCGAACAAATCAAGAAATTCACTCTTTTGGCCAGGGCCCTGACGATCGAGGAGGGGGAAATCACGCCGACCATGAAGGTGCGGCGCAAGGCCGCGGCCTCACGCTACAAGGACCTCATCGATTCGATGTACGCGGATGACTGACGGGCGGAATCGAAAACCGTCTCTCGCCCGTCATCTCTGAATGTTCCGAGAGCCTACTTCTTCTGGGACGCTTCCCAGAGCTTCTGGACTTCCTGCAAGACGGTGGGACCCCACCAGTACGTAAGATCAACCCTGAGGCGGCCCGCCTTCACCGCGGGATCGGTCTCTGTCAACACTCGCGCTTCCTCGAGCGTTTCCGTCTTGAAGATGAAGATCCCCCTCAGGTCTTCTCCCGCTTCAAACGGCCCAGCCAGTACGAGCTTTCCCTCTTTTGCGAGCCGCTCGATGTTCGCCATGTGCCCTTCCTGGATTTTCTGGATCTCGGCACTCGGACCCGGTGTCCAGACAGGACCTTTCTTGATGAGGCCAAAGACGTAACGAGTCATGCCCGCCGGGGGGGCTGGCTTTGCCTTGGGCGCGACCGCAGCCTGTCCCTCGACAGGGGCCTGTCCCTCGACAGGGGCCTGTCCCACGACAGGGGCCTGTCCCGTGACCGGACCCGAGGAGACAAGCGCCAGAACGAAACAGAAAATGAGCGTCAGGTTTTTCAATCGCATTCCTTTTTGGGCTGCTTTTTATTTGGGAGCGCGGGGAGCTGTCAAGAGACGGCCCCTCCCTCCGGATTGGGCTGTGAAAGCACGTGCTCGATCATCAGCACACGGTGGGCCCGGATGGCACGATTCAGGCCGATTGGCAGGAAATTGTCTTCTTGCCGCGCCACGTAGAGCGCACAGGCATCCGTCGCCTCCTTGACGTCATCCATCTCATAAAACATCGAGAACTCGAGCGGTTCGGAAAGACCTTCCACCGTCAATCGAAATGTGTGAAGAAATCTGTGTTCCATCGTTCCCTCTCTGACCAGGCTCGCTTCCATCGGAAGGAGTCCATCGTATCCTTGCCGGGTGACAGATCTGAAGGACTCGACCGCAGCATGGCGCATCACCATCTTCGTTTCTCTGGCGGCCGGGTTGCTGTACCTGATTGCAGCCTCCTCCCGGGACTTCTGGGCCCCCGACGAACCCGACTTCGCAAACGCTGTCAGAGAAATGCGTGAGCGCGGAAATTACCTGCTGCCCTACCAAAATGGCGTTCCCTACTCTGAGAAACCCGTTTTCTTCTATTGGACCATGGCGGCGACAACGGCCCTCACCGGCGGCGAGGTCCACCCTGTCTTCATGCGGCTCCCTTCCGTCATTGGCTCCATGCTGCTTGTCTTCGGGGCGGCATTTCTGGCATCCCGGAGGGGCTCTACACGAGAGGTCATCCTGGCTTCGGCCATGACCGCCGTCGCACCGCTCGTCTTCTGGCAAGGACAATTCCTGCAAATCGACGCCCTTTTCTCGGGTCTTCTTCTCTGGCTCTTCATCGCGCAGATAGCCGTCGCCATCGACCGGGAGAATAAGGAACCATGGGTCTGGGCTTTCCATTTGATTCTTCCCGTCGCCATCTTGACGAAAGGTCCACTCGCCCTCGTGTTGACAGGTCTCGTGGCGATTTTCTGGTCCGTACTCTCGCGGTCGTGGCGCCCTATCCTGGATTTACGGCCGTTCCGCGGGGCTGCTCTCTCTGTCCTTCTTGTCGTCCCCTGGTACGTGGCCGCAATCCGGGCCGGAGGCCCCATTTACGCCTACGACCTCGTCGTTAACCAGAACTTCAAGAGATTCCTGGATGCTTTTGACCACATCCAGCCATGGTATTTCTACCTGGAGTCTATCTGGGGAGACTTCTCACCCTGGACGCTCCCGGCGCTCGCCGCTCCCTTCCTTCTTTACAAGAGCGGAACATTCAAAGCACGTCCCGAGCTTCTCCGCGCCGCCCAGATCATCGCCGTAGTCTTCGTTTTTCTGTCGATTTCAGAATCAAAACAGGGGAAGTACATCCTCGTTCTCTACCCTCTCGGGGCGGTTCTCCTTGGGTCAGCCCTCGCCGGGGCAGAGAAGTGGGGGACGGCGATCGCACGTCTGTTCCGCGCCTACGCCTGGTTTGTGGCCGCGCTCTTCCTGGCCGGAGCCATCGCTCTCCGCCCCCTGGCCGTAAAACACTTTCCAGCCTACGCCTATCTGGCGCCGTGGGCGATTGTGCCCTTTGCGCTCGGGGCGATTGCCATCGCCATTGTGCTTCTCATGAAGCGCCGGGAAGTCACTCCTGCCTACCTCACGATCGCGATCGTTCTTGCGGTTTCGCAAGCCGCTGTCTCATCCGCCGTCTTTCGGGCGATCGACCCCGCCAAGACGGGCCGCTCGCTTTACGAGCGGATGAAGCCGTCTTTTTCAAATGGCGAGCCGCTTGTCTACTATGGGCATCCGTACCACTGCTACCCGATTCTGATTCTGAAGAGGACCACGGGTCACGTCTGGCAGGAAGTGGACCTCGTGCATTGGTTTGCCAGAAACCCCCGCGGGCATGCTCTGGTCGACAAGAGTGAGGCCCAGGACTTCCAGCACCCGTTCTTGAAGCGTCTCAAGGTTGTTGATCAACAACCAGTTGGACAGGATGTCCAGCTGCTGATGAGACCGTGAGGGACGTGCGGACGATTCCCCTGGCCGAGATCCGTTTCGACGAAGCAGCCAGTAGATACCCGGGCCGCTTCGATGTCCGGGATGCGGTCTGGAGTCCGCCGGGGGAAGAGCCCGTGCCGGTGGTGGTGAAACGAGTGCCCCGATCCCGCCGGGACCGGATCAAGGGCGTTTCCAGGGCCGAGCTTTCTTATGCGATGGCCCGGCACCTCCTCGAGCGAGGGGTGGAAACTCCCGAACCGCTCGGGATTCTGGAGACCGAGGCGGAAACCTGGTTCATCGCTCGCAAGATCGAAGGCGCGCAGCAAATCCGGGCCTGGTTCCGGCACCGGTACGAACCTGGGGTCCCTCCCCCACTCACCAGGATAGCTTTCGAGGACGTCGTATTGGGGCTTGGGAACCTGGCCCGCCGGATGCACGACGGCGGCGTCTTCTTTCGTGATTTCACCGATGGCAATGTCCTGGTTTCGCGTACGGAAACGGGTGACATCCGCCTCTCTCTGGTCGATCTCGACCGCGCACGTATTTATCGAAAACCGCTTGGCATCTTACGCCGCAGCCGCGATCTCGCCCGCCCAGGAATCAACACGCTTGCAGACAGAAGACTCTTCATCGAGAGTTATGAGGGGCAGTCCGCCACAGCTCTCGTTGTTCTCGTAACCGGCTTGCGGGCGCGCATCAGGGCCTGGGACTGGCTCAAGAAGGTCCTCAGACCGTGGCGGCGAGCGAGGTAAGCTAGGCCTGACGGAGAAAGTAAACCAGGAAGGGATCCAAAGCGTCCAATCCCATGTGTACGATGTGGTCTGTACTCCAGGCTTTTGGTTCGTCCTCGCGGATCGCGGGCAGGAGAAGCCCGTGAGAGGGGAAGCAGGATCTGTCACCGGACAGAACGTGGTGAAGCACGACGAGCGGGCCCGGGAAAGCGAGATCATCGCGGAAATAAGAACGGGCAATCCGGATGCGTTCGAGTATTTCGTCAGGACCTATCAAAAGCGGCTGTTCCGTTTCATCCAGACGCTGGTTCGCGATGCACAGGAAGCCGATTCCCTGACCCAGGAGGTGTTCGTCAAGGCTTTCCGGTCCCTGCGAACGTTCAAGGAAGAAGCCTCATTCGAGACTTGGCTGATCCGAATTGCGATTAATTCCGTTCGAGATCACCAGAGGCGCAGGAAGCCCGTTGTTTCATTTGGTGATCTCGGAGGGGAATCCGAGGAGGGGGAAGACACGCTGCCGAGGCGGCTCGACCCGTCAGACGGGACGTCCCCAGAGAGAGACTTGCTTTCACGGGAAATCAGGAACCGCATATCCAGGGCACTCGATTCGCTGTCTCCCCGGCAGCGGGCGGTTTTCGTCATGAAGCACTACGGCCAGCGGTCGATTCTCGAAATCAGTCAGGCGACGGGTCTCGATGAAGGAACCATCAAGTCTCATCTCTTTCGCGCGGCGCGAAAACTGCGTGAAAAACTGGAGGATCTGAAATGAGAGCGAGTGACCCCCCTGGAAAGCACCTGACCGATGAAGAGGTCGTGCTCCGCGTGTTTCCGGTGGGCGAGGGGGCAGCACCCGTCCCCCTTCATCTCGCAGCCTGTCCGGAATGTCAGGCGCGCGTGGCGCGGCTGCGTGAGGGTTTCCTGATGGACCGCGGCGCCATCGACGGGATCATCGAGGCGGTTCCAGACTCCTTCTGGGCCGAGCAGTCCGCTTCCATCATGGATCGCGTCCGGGTGACGAAAGAAGAGCGTCAAAACGTTCTCCCCTTCCGTCTGAAGTGGAATCCGGCCGTACTGAAACGCCCCACGCTCGCCTTGGGCAGCCTTGCGGCCGCGCTCCTTCTCGTTGCAACGCTCAGCATTGCCCGGTATCAGAGTTCGAGTGCCCCGCCCGCGTCATCGCTGGCAAAGGCCACGCCAGCTGGAGGGGCCGTGGACGTTCTTGTTCCCGAAACCGACCGCCAAGACGACGACCTTCTCGTTTCCATTGATCAGGCGCTAACGGAAGATGCGCCTTATACCATGCTGGTTCCGGAGGAGCTATGAAACGCCGCGACCTTTTCAGTCTCGTCCTTGCCGCCGCCGTGCTGACTGGCATTTCTGGAACCGTCCTTGCCCAGGGAATCGAACTTCCGGTTGGGAAGTGGTGGAAGCGCCCCAAGGTCGTGGAGACTCTCAAACTGCAGACCGACCAGCAACAGCGCCTGGATGAGATTTTTGCCAAGCACCGCCGGGAGTTCATTGACCTCAAGGCGGAATTCGAACGGCGGCAAGTGGATCTGGAGGAACTTCTGAGCGCCAAGGACTCCGACCCCAAGCGAGTGGCCGCGGCGAGCGACGCCCTCGAACAGGCCCGTGGCCGGCTGGGCAAGGCCCGGACCATGATGATTCTGGAAATGAAGGGTGTTTTGACAGAAGTCCAGTGGCAGAGAATTCAAGAGGGACGCGAAAGGTGGAAGGCCGAGCGCGCGGAGGAATGGCGCAACCGGCGCACCGCTCCTAACCGGCAGCGGCCCGCCGGTCCGCCGGAAGAGTAGGACTGGTGAGCATCGGCTCCGAGGGTCAGGCATTCGCCGTTCATGGGGCGCCTTTTCCCCGGAGACGTTCTCTCTTTTTCGCCAGAACAATCCACCTGGCTCCGTGCGGAGAAAAGGAGAGCCATCCAGAGGAATCCGAGAACTGGCGAATGGAAAAACCTGTATCAGCCAGGGCTTCCCTCAGTTCAGCACGGCTCCACGAAACCTGGCGGTAGACCTCCTGGTAACGCGCGTAAGCGGCCGGTTGTTCGCCCCTCACAAACCAGTCTCGCCAGATGACGCCCGTTCTCGCCTCCGCGGAGTACGCTCCCGTTTCCGCCGAGAGGCTACCGTCGTGAAGGCGGCAGACACGGTGATGTTCACCGAAGGCCGCGAGCGTTTCGGGCGTGTTCACATCAAACAGCAGGTGGCCGCCAGGCCGCAGGACTCTGCTGACCTGGTTCAGGGCGATCGTTAGCCGCGACCGGTGAGCGAGATGATTCAGCACATCGAACGTGGCCAGCGCAAGGTCGAAGGGAGCTTCCCCTCGAAACGGCAGCTTCTCCAGGTGCCCGCTCTTGACTCTCATGTCTAACTCTTCCTCACGCGCGCGCAAGGCGGTCAAGTCCACGAAGGCCCGCTCCGGGTCCACGGCCAGGACTCTCTTCCCGCGGCGGGCCAGTTCCAGGCTTTGCCACCCGCTGCCGCAGCCGATGTCGATGACGCTGGCAAACTCCACTTTCCGAACCCGCAGAATCTCATCCCGGGCCACCGAGAAAAATGCGCGCCACACCTCGTAAACCTCATCGTAATAGCGGGCCAGAACCGCGTACGCTGGCTTCGGAATCGCTGTCATGGCGCGGGAGTTCCCAGAGCCCTGGGCGCTCCGGTCCGCGAGGCGGAAAGCGAGAGAGCCACGAGCGACAAGAGAGCCGGGAGCGCAAGGAAGAAGGCGTAGGGAATCATCGAGACTCCGCTCGCCTGCAGCCGGTACTGAAACGCGGTCGCCCCGCCGGTCAGAAGCGACGCTGGCAGCAGGTAAAGAGGCTTCCAGCGCGTAAAGACAACGATCGAGAGAGCCAGGAAGCCGCGGCCGGCCGTGAGGCCCTCGACGAATGTGTGTGAAATCGAGAGGGCCAGGATCGCCCCGCCCGCGGCGGCGGTCATTCCCGCAAACACCGCGGCCATCGACCGGATGGAGACCACTGACCAGCCCAGCGAACGAACTCCCTCGGGGGTCTCCCCGCACGCGCTGACGAGAAGACCTGGCCGCGTCATCGAGAAGAAGACAAAGAGGACCAGTGGGAGGCCGTAGGACGCAATTCCAGGCCACGGCAGGCCGAAGGCCGCCACGGGAAGGGCTGGAAGTTCCAGAACGGCGCCCGTCGTGCCCGCCAGGAGTTCGTAGCCAAACGCGGTGGCGCCGGCTGCCAGGAGGTTCCACGCCGTGCCAGTGAGAACCGGATCCGCCCGGAATATGACCGTTAACAGCGAGAAGATGGCCCCGGAAAACCCGCCGCTCGAAAGGGCCAGAAAGAAAGCGGATTCTGGCCCCAGCCCCCAGCGGATCCCGGCAAACGCCGCAAAGGCCCCCACGAGCATCGTGCCCTCGATACCGATATTGAGCGTCCCGGACTTCTCGAGCAGCAGTTCACCCGACGCTGCCAGGAGGAGCGGAACCGTCAACAAGAGTGTCATCTCGAAAAAACCCGTCACGAAGACCTCCTCTTTGCAAGTGCCCTCCAGGCGAGGGAACCAAGTACCGCAAGGGCGGGCACGATGAACGCTACCGCTGCCGGGACTCCCGCCTCCCGCTGCAGGGCAGATGATCCAGACCCGAGGCCTGCAAGCACGAGACTTGCGAAGATCGTCCCGGCCGGATCCATGTTTCCAAGGAGGGCTGCGGCAATTCCGGTGAAACCAGCCCCGGTGGAGAAAGGATCGTAGAGACGGCGTGTGATCGCCAGAACCTCGAAGCCCCCAGCCAACCCGGCGAGCCCGCCGGACACCATGAAGGCCAGCGCGCGCACCCTCACCTCGTCGATACCGGCCCCCCGTGCCGCGAGAGGAGACTCCCCCACGGCCCGCATCACGAGCCCCGGCACCGTCTTGTAGAGAAAAACCGAGAGCAGGATACCTGCCACGACCGCCACAAACGGCGCCACCGTCAACCGGCTTTCAGAAAAGAGCACCGGTAGCGACACGGAATCAGGCAGGGGAGCCGTCTGGGGGTAGTCTCCACGCGGATCCATCAGCGGCCCCCGAACCACCCAGGTCACGGCAGCCGCCATGACGAGATTGAGGAGAATCGTGGAGAGAATGACCGGCACCCCCCGCCTTTCAGCGAGGAAGAGCGCTGGCAAAACCGCCGCAGCTCCCGCCAGCACCGCCGCGAGCAACACGAGACCCACCCCCGCCGGGCCTCCAAGAATGGGTCCCACCGCGGCTGCCGCCAGCGCTCCCGCCAGAAATTGACCATCTAGCCCGATATTGAGCACTCCAGCCCGGAACCCGGCGATGGTTCCGAGCCCGCAGAGCAAAATGCTGGTCAGCCTCACTCCCGTCTCGAAAAGCGCATACCGGGAGAGAAATGACCCCTCGGCCAACGCAACCAGGGCAGCCGGCGGGGAGCCGTGAGCGGCCAGAATCAGGAGAGAAAAAATGGCCAGGACTCCCGCCGTGACCACCACGAACGGAAGGAGAGCCGTGCGCAGGAACGTCACCATCCGAGCCCCGCCATACGCTGGCCCAGCGCGAGCAGAGGAGTTGCGAAAGGCAGCCGCTCTGACACACGCCCCCGGTAAACCACTCGAATCGGAGCCTTGTATTCGATGGCGGCATCGGGGTCCGATGTGACGAGTAAAACCGCGGTCCCTTTCGCGCGCGCCGCCTCGATCAGTTGCCGGATCTCACCAGCCGAGGCGATGTCGAGACCGCGCCCTGGATGCACGGCTACCAGGAGACACGGCAGAGTGGAGAGGGCACGCGCCACGAGCAGCTTCTGCTGGTTACCTCCGGAGAGGCTCCAGGCTGGGCTCTCGACGCCCGCAACCCGGATTCCGAAACTGCGAACGAGTTCCTGAGCACTCCCGCGTGTCCGGTTCTTTTGCAGCCAGAAACGCCGGCGCCGCTGGACCAATGCGATGTTCTCGTCAACGCTGAGATTGAGGAACAGCCCTTCATTCCGGCGGTCAGGAGGGACGTACGCGCCTCCGGCCAAGCGGAAGGCCACGGGATCCTCGGGCGGGATCGCCCCGCCACCCACCGTCAGAACTCCCGAGAACCCTCTGATGCCAGCAATGGCCGCGGCGATCGCTCCGGCGCCATTACCATCGATCGAAAGCAAGACTTCCAGTTCCCCGGCGCCAAGAGACAGGTCCAGGGGAGGCGCACTCGACCCGGAAGGCACGAAGCTCCTCATCGAGAGCACTGTTTTGTGTTCTGAGGGTTCTTTCATGGGAGATTCCGGTGCCTGGCTTTCATCTCCCTCCGCGGGTTCCCGAGACCCGGCCAGGATGAGCCCCGCCAAATCTTCTGGTGTGACTCCCCCGATATCCGATTCGAGGAGGGTCTTGCCCCGGGAAAGAAGGGTTACCGACTGAGCGGCTTCAAAAACCTCGGCAAGGCGGTGCGTGATCAGAACAACGGCTGTTCCCAGTTCCGCCCGCCGCCTGAGGGCAGCAAACAGGGCGCTCGTCTCGCCCGGTGAAAGGACCGCGGTTGGCTCATCGAGAATCAGAACCGAGGGGGAACTGAGAAGCGCTCCGGCGATTTCCACACGCTGCCGGGTTCCGACTCCGAGACTCCCTACACTCACCCAGGGATCCGGGAGTTCGAGGCCCAGGAGTTGAGCGGCCCGCGAGACGCGAGCCTCGCGCGTTTTGCGCGATTCAAGAAAGTGAACCGCGGGATCGAGGAGAGCGAGATTCTCGGCCACGGTGGCGGCATCCGCGAGGAGGTCGTGTTGAGCCACCAGAGCCACGCCGAGCCGGCGCGCGTCTTTCGGGCTTCTCCAGAAGACGAACGAGCCATCCCGCAGAATCTCGCCCGCATCCGCGGGAAAGCGTCCCGAAGCGACGCTGACGAGTGTTGTTTTCCCCGCGCCGTTTTCTCCGAGGAGAGCATGAATCTCCCCCTTGCGCAGCGTCATGCAGGCCCCTGAGAGGGCCGCCGTGCCGCCGAACCGCTTGTGAATGTCCCTTAACTCGAGAGCGTGAAGCCTCCCGTTCCCTCCATCTCCCACTAGAAATTGCCCCGGGGAACAACGAGAGTCCCGGATTCGATCCGGGATCGGACGTCTTTTATTTCATCGACGACCGGAGCTGGGACCTTACCCATGAGTGCCGGATTCCACACAAAGTTGATGACACCATCCTTGAGCCCGTAACGGATCGCGGTTCCCTTGAATTTTCCCTCCTTGACGAGCCGGGCGGTCTCGACAAAGGCCCTCGGCATGTCGATGACGGCGGAGGCGAGGACCGTTGGAGAAAGCGCGTTTTGATCCTTGTTCGCCCCGAATGTGTAGATCCCGCGCTCGGCGGCAGCCCGAAAGACACCTAGCGCCGAGGCGTCAGCGTTGTGAAACACGAAGTCACAGCCCTGATCAGCCAGGGCGAGGGTGGCCGCCTTGGCACCGGCAACGTCTTCGAAGGACCCCGTGAAAACAGCCGTCGCCCTGGCCCCCGGGTTCCCTGCCCGCAGGCCGGCCTCAAATGCGATGAACGTTGACTTGATGGACGGAAGCTCCACGCCAGCCACCATTCCGGCCTTGGCTGTTTTTGACATCCTTCCCGCGACGAGCCCGCAAAGATAGGTGGCCTGTTCCAGTTCGAAAACAACCGGCGCCAGATTGGGCGCGGTCCGGCTTCCGGACGTGGTGATGAACACGGTTTTGGGAAACGTGCTCGCCACGCGCGCGGCGGCATCCTGGAACTCGAAGCCATGCCCGAAGCAGAGATCGAACCCCTTCCCGGCATAGGCGCGAAATTGTTCTTCGAACTCTGACGGCGATTTCACCTGAACGTGTGAGATTTCCGCTCCGAACTGCTTTTCGATCTCCTTCAAGCCCTCATAGGCTCCGGCGTTCCAGCCAGCGTCGGAGATGGGGCCCGGGGTGAGAAGTCCAACTCGAAACCGGCCCTCGGTCTTCGTGACCGCGGACTTTGTGCATCCCAAGAAAGTGGAAACGAAGATCACAAGCAGGAGGCGAAGTGGAAGCGTCGTGTTCACTTCACAAGCCTAACCCAAGCGAGCCGTTACACGAGGATGCGGCCTCCGTCAACTGCCACCACATGGCCCGTCATCGAGCGGTTTTTGAGAATGGCGAGGGCCATGGCCGTCACGTCTTCCACGGCAACCTGACGCTTGAGCGGCGTTCGGGCGATGAGGCGCAGACACTCGGCCTCGCTCAGCCCGGGCGGCGGAAGCACGATTCCCGGAGCGAGGCCATTAACCCTGATTTCGGGGGCGAGGGCGCAAGCAAGATTCCTGACGAGCGCATCGATCGTGGCCTTGGCAACGGCGTGCGGAATGTGGTTGGGCCAGGGTCTTACCGCCGCCACGTCCGAGATCAGAAGGATCGCTCCTCTTGCTTTCGAAAGCTCTGCGCGTGCCGCCTGCGCAAGAAAAAACGAAGCTCTGGGGCCCGCGTTCATGACCAGATCCCAATCTGATTCCGTGACGGAATCAAGCGGCCCCTCCACCCAGGGCGATGCGCTGACCACAATGGCATCCAGGCGGGAGGACCAGGAAAGGACTTCTCCTACCAGTTTCTGAGGGGCCGAAGATTTCGAGAGGTCGGCCCCGAAGGCAACCGCCTTCACACCTAAGGATTCCAGTTCGGACACTGTCTTCTGGGCGAAGGCGGCAGAGGAGCCGTAGTGAACGGCGACGTTCCAGCCCTCTCGTGCCAGGGCGAGAGCAAACTCCTTCCCGAGCCGGTGCGCGGCGCCCGTCACGAGAACCGTTTCCTTCATGGACTCCAAACGAAAGTTGCTCCCAACTGGTGAGATATTCTCACTAACTTCCCTATAATGGCGATGCTTCTTCGAGCTTCAGGGAGGGTGTGATGACGCCTCGGACTCTCGTCGATATTTTCAGAAACCTGAAAAACCTCAACAAGCCCGACCTTCATCTATATAAGAAGGACGGACGCTGGATTCCCATCTCTTCGAATGAGTTCATCGACCGGGTGAAGTGGGTGTCGTGTGCATTCGAGGGCCTCGGAGTGGTTCCGGGCGACCGGATTGCGCTGCTGTCCGAGAATCGCCCCGAGTGGTCCACCATCGACTTCGCGTGCCAGTGTTATGGGGCACCGCTGGTCCCCATCTTCCCGACCATGGTCGCCGCGCAGGCAGAGTACCTGATCCAGGACAGCGGATCCGTCGTGGCCGTCGCCTCAACAGTCGAACAGGCCAAGAAGGTCCTCGACGCCAAACCAAACTGCCCCAAGCTGAAACATGTAGTTGTCCTTAACGACATCCCCGAGCCTGGCCTCATCCCGTTCGACCAGTTGCTTCGGGAAGGCAAAAGGATCTACGAGAGCAACCCGCAAGCGTTCGAGTTGCGCGCGGATGCCCGCAAGCCTGACGACCTTGCGACCTTGATTTACACATCAGGCACGACGGGCGAACCCAAGGGCGCGATGCTGACGCAGACCAACTTCGTCTCCAATACCCTCGCCGGCTGCCAAGTCTTGCCGTTCGATTCGGATAACGTTGCTCTTTCCTTCCTGCCTCTCTCTCACGTGTTTGAGCGCCTTATCGAATACTGCTATTACCACCGGGGCGCGACCATCGCTTTCGCGGAGTCCATCGACACCCTCAAGGACAACTTCATCGAAGTGAATCCGACGATCTTCGGGGCGGTACCCAGAGTCTACGAGAAGGTCTACGGCCGCATTCACGACAAGATCTCGAAGGAATCGGCGATGAAGAAAGCCCTCTTCGATAGGGCCATCGCCGTCGGGAAAGAAGTTCTCGAACTCAGGCAGCAGAAAAAGACTCCTGGAGCCCTCCTGGCGGGCCAGTACTTCCTATTCGACAAGCTGATTTACGGAAAGATCCGGGCAGCTCTCGGGAGCCGTTTCCGCATGGCCATCTCGGGAGGCGCCCCGCTCGCGAAAGATCTGGCCGAGTTCTTCTGGGCCATCGGCGTCGAGATTTACGAGGGCTACGGGCTGACGGAAACCAGCCCCGTCATCGCCGTCAACGCTCCGGGAGCCTGGCGGCTGGGGAGCGTGGGACGGGTTCTCCCCGGGGTGGAAGTCAAGATCGCGGCGGACGGCGAGATCTTGGCACGCGGTCCCAACATCATGAAGGGCTACTTCAACAAGCCAGAAGCCACTCGGGAGGCGATCAATCCAGAGGGCTGGTTCCACACTGGAGATATCGGTGTCATTGATGATGACGGTTTCTTGAAGATCACCGATCGCAAGAAGGAACTCATTGTCAATTCAAACGGAAAGAACATCGCTCCGGCCCCGCTGGAAAATGGTCTGAAGAGCGAACCTCTCATCGCACAGGCCGTCGTCATCGGCGACCGAAGGAAATACCTCTCCTGCCTCATCGTTCCGAACCTCGAGAAGATCGCTGACTGGGCCAAGGATAACGGAATGTCGGGGCGGCCCGTGGAGGATGTCATCGCGGATCCCCGCGTGGTGGCCATGTACCAGAAGATCATCGACAAGGCGAATGCGGGCAAGCCTCACGAGCAGGTCATTATTCGCTTCTCGCTGCTGCCCGCGGAGTTCACGATCGAGGGCGGCGAACTCACCCCGAAGCTCTCTGTCAAACGCCGCATCATCGACACGAAGTACAAGGACCTCATCGATCAGATGTACGCCGGAGGGCGTGAGTAGACGCACTGGCATTAGCCGGGGGTTGTCCCCCCGGCTAACTACTTTCGGGCGCTCATGCAGGGCACATGCTATGTCCACACGCGCCGCGATTGCCCTTGTCCTTTAGTTTCCGCGCCCCGTTGGATGGGACTCGAACCTGGCTTCATAGGCGAACGGAGTGAATGCCCAGCCCCGCGAGATCCGGCAACCGCTCTTCTGGGCCCTTGGCGAGGGACCGCTCGCCGAACCGCCAGCGGTTTCCCGCCAGCCACTCGTCGATAAAGGACCGGCTCCCCACGATGACTCCCTCGGAAAGGTACCTCATTCGGTGCCGGAGCACGGCTTCGGACGAGATCTCGCCCTTCTGGCTTGCTACCTCGGCCACTTCATCTCTCGTGAAACCCTGGCGAACAGAGGATTCCTCGCCCACCCCGTAGAGAAGACGGCGGTACTCAGCCTGGACGACGCGCCATGATTCAGGTTTGCGAAGCATCAAGGACCGAATCCCTTCCCGGGCGCGGTCTCCCCCGCTCACCGCTTCAGCGTACCCGCAGAACTGGTAATCAGCAGGGTCGGTTGTTATGCCTGCTCGAATCGGGTTCAAGTCAATGTAGAGGGCCATGGTCATGAGGGTGGTTTCCTCACCCTCGACGATGACGCTTTTGAAGCGTTCTTCCCAGAGAGTGCCCGATCGCTGGTGATTTCTGTTGTAGTAACTGCTGAAACGCTGCTTGAGTGACTTCATGAAATTCGAGAGGCTGAACATCCGGCGCGTGAAGGAGGCGAGCCGGGCCCGGACAAGATCCAGGAGACCAGCATCACGAAAGGCGCCGAGTTCGCGGTTCAGCCCGATGACGAACTTCGCCGGATAAAGAGCGGCGACGCGGGAGAGAACCTCCTCCTCGGTCAACTCCCGAGGTTCGGGAACCTCCACCAAGATGTGGAAGTGGTTGGACATGATGCAGTAGGTGAAGACTTTCAGGCCATAGAAGGCTTCACATTGCCGGAGGATCTTGCGAAAGGTCTCCTTTTCCGGGTCACCCATGATGAACCTGCGGTCGACCACCCGGGAGATGCAGTGGAAGAACCCGGTCTGGGAGCCCTCTACCGGAAACGCTCGCGCCGTTCGCATGGGGAGAGCTTATCAAGAATTTGTCTGTCCCCATTGACAAAAACAAAATCCCGGGTTGACTCAACCCAGAGGCGGGCGTAGCCTTATGAGTGATGGCTCACTCACCAGGCCTGGTAGCGGGCCGCAGGCGTGGCGCCGCGCCCTTGCGGGAGACCGGAGGAGGTTCCCGGCCGATCACGGGGGCCGACCCCGAGAAGCGCACCAGAATTCTCACGGCCGCGATTCGCACTTTTGGACAAAGGGGATTTCACGAAGCTCGCATCGCTGAAATCGCCGCGGATGCCGGAGTTGCCGAAGGGACCGTCTACCTTTATTTCAAGAACAAGGAAGACCTGCTGGCGGTCATCTTCGACGACACGATGGACGGGGTACTGGAGGAGGGGCGCCAAATGGCCGCTCGCGACGCGCCTGCCATCGACCGGTTGAAAGCGATCCTGGACTTGCACTTTTCATTCCTTAGCTCCGATCGTTCGCTGGCCTCTGTCTTTCAGATTGAGCTTCGGCGCAGTGCGCGTCTAGTAGAGAGATTCTCGAGATCCAAGCTCGTCGAGTACTTCCGGCTCCTGGAAGGCGTCATCCGGGACGGCATTACCCGGGGTGAAATCCGGGAGGACCTGGCACCGCGACTCGGGGTTAGGATTCTTTTTGGAGCCGCTGATGAAATCCTCTCCGAATGGCTCATTTCCGGAGATGTCCGCCCAGCTGCCGATGGACACGAACTCGTCGAAACCGTATTCCTTGGGTTCAGTAACAAAGCCGCCAAGGCTCAGTTGCGGCCGGAGGGCCGCCGGAAGGGGGAATCTCGTTGACTCGCGCTGTCTACATTCTGCACGGTGCCCGGACCGCATATCTCAGGGCCGGCACGGATTTCAAGGACGTTCCCGCGGTTGATCTGGGACGCGCGGCGGCTGTGGAGGCCATGGCGCGCTCCGGTGTCGAGCCCGAGGAAGTCGACCAGGTCATTTTTGGCAACATCGCTACTCCCGCGGATGCGGCGAACATCGCCCGTGTCATCGGCCTTCGCGCGGGGGTTCCAAAAGAGAAACATGCGTTCTCCGTTTCGCGCAACTGCGCATCGGGAATCGAGTCTGTCGTTCAGGCCGCTCGCATCATCCAGGCGGGAGAGTCCGAGGTTGTCCTCGCCGGCGGCGTGGAGAACATGTCGCTCATCCCTTTCATGTATGCCGAAGCCGTCAAACAAGCACTTACGGAAGCGGGGATGGCGAAGAGCCCGGCGGACAAGCTCCTCGCTTTCAGCAAGGTTCCCTGGACCGAGTTGCTCGACCCCGTGATTGGACTCAAACAGGGGCTGACGGACCCCGTGTGTGCTCTCAACATGGGGGAGACCGCCGAGGTTCTTGCCAAGGAGAACAAGATCTCGCGGGAAACCCAGGACCGGTTTGCCCTCCGTTCTCACCAGCGCGCGACGGCCGCGCGGGAGCGGCTGGCCGAAGAGATCGTACCCGTTCCCATCCCGCCCAAATTCGAGGCTCTGGCAACCTTGGACAACGGAGTCAGGGAGAACCAGAGCTTTGAAGCCCTCTCCAAGCTAAAGCCCTATTTCGACCGTAAGTACGGGACGGTCACGGCCGGAAACTCCTCTCAGATCACCGATGGCGGGGCGGCCGTCGTCGTCGTGTCCGAGGACTTCATGAAGCGCAGAAACCTCGCTCCTCTCGGACGCATCGAAGGCTGGGGTTTTGCCGGGCTCGAACCAGAGCGGATGGGTCTTGGCCCGTCACGATCCACCCCGGTCGCGCTCAAGATGGCCGGAATCTCATTCAAGGACATCGGGTTGACCGAGATGAACGAGGCGTTTGCCGCCCAGGCCATTGCGAACCTGATTGCCTTCAAGGACGATCCGCAACTCGGGCCGGTTGACGAGGATCTTCTCAACGTGAACGGAGGGGCCATTGCTCTCGGCCACCCCGTCGGCTCCTCGGGCACCAGGCTCATCCTCACTCTTCTCATGGAGATGCGCCGCCGCAAGGTCAAACACGGGCTGGCCACGCTTTGCATTGGCGGTGGTCAGGGCGCCTCGATCATTCTGGAGGCCGCATGAGCATCATGGATTCGGTTCAGATCAAGACGACCAAGACCGGTATTCACTTCAAGCTGGTCGTCGAAACGGACGGCCTGGCCACCCTGACATTCGACTGTCCGGCAGAGAAAGTGAACAAATATTCCCGGGCCGTCATGGACGAGTTCGAGACCTTCATCGACGAACTTGGCCGCCGCCTGGATGTCCGGGGGCTCCTGCTCGTTTCCGGAAAACCCGATATGTTCATTGCGGGCGCCGACGTCAACGAAGTCGCCAAGGCAACGCCCGAAGAAGCCAGGGAGGGCGTGGTTCGTGGACAGCGCACCTTCAACAAGCTCGCGAACCTGAAGTATCCGACCATCGCCGTCATCGACGGACCCTGCCTCGGCGGAGGCTGCGAGACCACGCTGGCCATGGACTGGAGACTCGCGTCCGACTCGAGGAAAACGCAGATCGGGCTGCCAGAAGTCAAACTTGGAATCATCCCGGGCTGGGGCGGAACCACCCGGCTTCCCAGGGTCATCGGTCTGACGGCTGCGCTCGACATCCTGCTTGCTGGTAAAGCGCTGGATGCGCGCCGCGCCAAGAGGGCGCACCTCGTGGACGAAGTCGTCCCGCAGGTTCTTCTCCAAGAATACGCCCGGACGTTCGCCCGCGAAAAGTTCGGGACGGCAAAGAGGGCAAACACGGGCCCGGGCGGCGGTCCCGAGCGTTCCTCGCCCGCGGCACCGGCCGACAAGATCATGGAAGGCATTGCCCAGGCCCTCGTTTTCAAGCAGGCCCGGGCCACTGTCATGAAGGAGACACACGGGAACTACCCCGCTCCTCTCGAGGCGCTCACATGTGTCGAGAAGGGGTTCTCCAAACCGCTCGAGGAGGCTCTGGAGTTCGAGGTCGAGGCGATCTGCAAGCTGATCGGAACGCCCGTCATGTCGAACCTCGTTCAGCTCTTTTTCCGGATGGAGGAAGTGAAGAAGGAGTCCTTCGGCGAGGGCGTAAAACCTCGGACAATTCATCGCATGGGTGTCCTCGGCGCGGGTGTCATGGGCGGCGGGATCGCTCAGCTTGCGGCCGACAAGGGCATTCCAGTCCGGATGAAAGACATCAAGATGGAACAACTCGCCTCCGGTTACGGCGCGGCCGCCAAGATCTGGAACGAAAGGCTGGCAAAGAAGCGGATGTCAAAAGCCGACTTCGCCGCCAAGATGTCCCTTCTCTCTGGAACCCTCGATTACACCGGTTTCTCTCAGTGCGACATCACCGTCGAGGCCGTGCTCGAGAAACTCCCCATAAAGAAAGCCGTGTTGAAGGACTGGGAAGCTATTTCCCGGCCCGATGCCATCTTTGCCTCGAACACTTCCACCCTCCCCATCACGGAGATCGCCGCGGAAGCCAAGCACCCCGAGCGCGTGGCGGGGATGCACTTCTTCAATCCGGTCAACAAGATGCCCCTCGTCGAGGTGATCTACGGCGCCAAGACCGATCCCCAAGTCACGGCAACCATCTTCGAACTGGCACGAAAACTGGGGAAAACCCCCGTCATCGTCAAGGACGCACCCGGATTCCTCGTCAATAGAATCCTGGCCCCCTACCTCGGTGAGGCGGTGAGGCTTCTGCTCGACGGCGTTCCAATGGAGGCCATCGACCACGCCATGCGGGCCTTCGGTATGCCAGTGGGGCCGATCGAACTCCTGGATGATGTTGGCATCGACGTGGCCGCCAAGGGGGCCGAGACACTGACGGCGCACTGGCCCGAGAGAATGCCGCTTGATCCATCCTTTAACAGGCTCGTTCACGCAGGCCGCCTGGGCCGTAAAACGAAGAAGGGTTTCTACAAGTACGAGGGGGATAAACGGACCGGTCCGGACAACGACGCCTACAAGGACATGGAAATTCAGGTGCCGGCGAGCCACAGCCTCTCCCAGGAGGATTTCGAGGCGCGCCTGATCTATCCAATGATCAACGAGGGTGCCTTCTGCCTTGCGGATGAGATTGTCACATCAGCTGGCAAACTCGATCTGGCCATGATTTTTGGAACAGGCTTTCCCCCCTTCAAGGGCGGACTCCTGCGGTATGCTGATTTCAAGGGGCTCCACGAGATTGCCTCTTCCTTAGAGAACCTCGCTTCGTCCATCGGATCGCGTTTCGCTCCCTCCCCGTACCTCACCGACCTCATTCGCGGTGGCAAGACTTTCTACCCGCAGGAGTAACCGGCCATGTCAAGCGTCAAAACCGAAACCGAACTCAACTCCTTCCTCAAGGCGGTCTTCCAGGGCCACATCGAGGAGTCCTACGTCTTTCCCTATCCCGAGATCCCGGCGGATACGAAGGAAACCGTGGCGGCTTTCACCGATGCCTACAAGGATTTCGATGCGGCGTTCATCGACTCCGACAAGATCGACCACGAGCACTTCTTCCCGCGCGAGGCCATCAAGGGCCTCGGCGATCTGGGCGCTCTCGGGATGGTGATTCCCGAGGAGTATGGCGGCAGCGGCTTCTCCGCAACCGCCTACTGCAAGACCATGGAGACCGTCGGCCCGCTCGATTCCTCGGCCGCGATCGTCATCGGCGCGCACCAGTCGATCGGCATCAAGCCCCTCCTCCTTTTCGGCTCCGACGAACAGAAGAAGAAGTGGCTGCCAGACCTGGCAACGGGCAAAATGGTGGGCGCTTTCGCGCTCACGGAACCCGAGGCTGGCTCGGACGCCGCGTCCCTGAAAACAACCGCCGTCTACGACGCGGAAACCGACGAGTACATCCTTAACGGCACAAAACAGTGGATTAGTAACGGTGGTTTTGCAAAGTTCTTCACTGTCTTCGCGCGTGTCCCGTCGGAAGTCCCCGAAAAGCACAAGGAAATCGCCTGCTTTGCCGTTGTCACCCACGAGGACGGAACCCTGCCTGGATTGACTCGCGGAGTTGAAGAGAAGAAGTTGGGCCTCTGCGGCTCGTCCACGACACAAATCATCCTCGACAACTGTCGCGTTCCGGCCTGGAACATCATCGGCGGCAAGGGGAACGGATTCCGAGTCGCCGTCGAGACGCTCAACACTGGCCGGACCTCTCTCGGCGCGGGTGCCGTCGGCGGCTCGAAAGCCATGATCAAGCTCGCCGTCGAGCACGCCACCCAGCGTAAGCAGTTCAAGACCCCCATCGCCAACTTCGAGATCATTCGCCACAAGATCACCAAGATGGTGGCCAACACCTACGCTCTCGAGTCGATGGTGTACCTGACCGCTGGCCTCGTGGACCGCTACATCCCCGACTACTCCCTCGAAGGGGCCTGCTGCAAGGTCTTTGGGACGGAAGCGCTCTGGGACAACATCAACGAGGCCCTTCAAATCGCCGGTGGCAATGGCTTCATGAACGAGTATCCCTATGGCCGCACCCTGCGTGACAGCCGGATCTACATGATCTTCGAGGGAACAAACGAGATCCTGAGACTCTACATCGCCCTCTCTGGCATGAAAGAAGTCGGCTCAGAGCTGCAGAACGTTCAGCAAGCCCTCAAGGACCCCGTCCGCTCCTTCGGGTTCCTCTCGGAATTCGCTCAGAGAAGGCTCAGGGGCGTCATCACAAATGCCAAGCTGACCAAGGTCCACCCCTTGCTGGCTCCTGAAGCCGATTATGTCGGCAAGTACGTCACGGCCCTCGCAAACGCCATGCAGCTCATCGTTTGGAACCACGGGAAAAATGTTGTCGACCGCCAGTACCAGCTGGAGCGCGTGGCCAACATCATGATTGACATTTATGCGCAGATCGCCACGCTTTCAAGAGTGACGTCCTCGATGCTCAAGAAGGGGCTCGAGAAATCACGTCCCGAGATCGACATCGTCAAGTGGTTCTGCCACCAGTCGCGGCACCGCATCGTCTCTAACCTCAAATCACTCGAAAAGAACCGCGACCGGGACTGCACGGAGATCAGCAACGCGGTTTACGAAGCCGGCGGCTACGCATGGGACCTCTGGGATTGAACCCCGCAGGCGCCCAGCCCGCCCCCGAATAAACCTCTATGACTGCAGCCCCTCTCCTGGCAGGAGAGGGGCCTGCGTTTTCTCCCAACTCGTGATGGAGTCCGGAATGCACAGATACTCAGTGCCTGTCCACACGGTCACTCTCCCCACGCCCTTCCTGGTCGGGCCTGTCAACACCTATGTCATCCGCAGGGACCCCATCACCCTCATCGATACCGGGCCCTTGACGGACGATGCCTGGGACGTTCTCAGGGCGGGCCTCAGGAACATCCGGCTCTCCGTGCACGACATCGAACGTGTTCTCTTCACACATGGACACCAGGACCACTTTGGCCAGGCATACCGGATCGCCGATGTTTCGGGAGCGTCTTTCCACGGAGCCAGGTTCGATCAAAAGAACTTCCTCATGAAACGGCAGACAAGAAGGCTCCTTGACAAGATGTCCCGCGCCGGGTTTGGAGCCTTCGAGCGCTTCGTGGTCGTCACCGCCGTCACCGCGGTCGACACCTTCGCCCAGCCTTTTGACTCGATCGAAGAGTTGAACGGAGGAGAAGTTCTTTCAGGAGAAGATTATTTCATCCGCGTCCTTTCGACGCCTGGCCACACACCTGGCTGCCTTTGTTACGAGATTGTCCACGACGGCATCCTCTTCACCGGCGACACGGTTCTCAGAGACATCACCCCAAACGCGATCGTGGATGAGGACCCCCGGAGGCCAGGTCAGACTTTTCGAAGCCTGTCCGTTTACCTGGAGAGCCTCGATCAGCTGGAAAAGGACTACGCGGAAATCACGATGTTGACGGGCCACGGGCGCCCCGTCACGGACTTCCCGGCCCGCCGCCAGGAAGTGGCGCGGCTTTATCAGAACCGCTCGGAAGACCTCATCAAGGCACTGAGCGGCTCCCCCAGAACCGTGCGAGAACTTGTTTTCGATCTGTTTCCCGCCGTTCAGACCATCAATCTCTATCTGGCCTTCTCGGAGGTCATGGGCTTCCTGATGTACCTCGAGGACCAGGGACGCGTCGAGCAGTTCGCCGAACGGCATGTGGACCGGTACCGGCTCACTCCCCGGGCCTGAGAACCAGCCTACAATTGGGGACGTGACGGACGGATGGTCAACCTGGTTTTGCAGAGTGGCCCTGGCCAGTCTCGCGTTTCTTCTCTTGGTTTCCCCGGCAACCGATGCAGTTGAGGGCGAGCCTCTTTCTTCCCGGCCCCTGACGCCTGTCCGCCTGATTCTGCACTGGCGCCACCAGGCTCAGTTTGCAGGTTTTTACTGCGCCCGTGAGGCGGGGCTTTACGCGAAAGAAGGCCTGGATGTTCTGATCGCGAGCGGGGGCCCGGGCCGCTCGTCAGAGGAGTCCCTTCTCATCGGGCAATCGCAGTTCGCCACGTTCCACCTCGGTTCCGCGCTGAAGTTGCGATCTCAGCAGATTCCAGTCCGGCTCGTTGCGCAGACGGTGAATCGTTCCAACCTGATGATCGTCGCCTGGAAAAACTCTGGAATGACTCGCATCGAGGATCTCAACGGCCGCAAGCTCAGTGCGTGGGAGGGCCTTCTTTCCGCGCCCGTTGACGCTCTCTTTCGCGCCCGGCGGATACGGCCCAAAACCGTGCTCCCGCAGTTCTACTCCGTTCAGCTTTTCCTGAAGAGAGCGGTGGATGCCTGCATGGTGATGAACTTCAACGAGTTGCATCGCATCTACCAGGCGGGAGTCGAACCGGATGAATTGGTTGTTTTTGACCTTGGGACGCTGGGATTCGGGTTTCCCGAAGATGGGCTTTACGCCCTCGACTGGTATGTAAGAGACAATCCCAAAATCACTTCGGCGATGGTCCGCGCGTCTCTCGAGGGCTGGAAGCTGGCCGCTGCCGATCCCGAGACAGCCCTTGACCACGTCATGAAATACGTCCGGGAAGATCGAGTCCCGGCCAACCGGGCGCACATGCGCTGGATGCTCAAGACAATCCTGCCCTCTATCATTCCCTCATCAAACAGCTCATTTCGCTTCGGTGAGCTGAACCGGGCCGACTTCTTGCGCACTGTTACCCTTCTCGAGGGCGAGGGTCTCATCAAGGCTCCGCCCCAGTTTGAGAGCTTCGTTGAGGGGCAGCGTGCTCCGTAGTTTCACCATTGCTCAACGCATCGCCTTTCTGATCATCGGCGGGATAGGTGTTCTCTTTCTGACCGTGGGCGCCATCGGGACCTCACTATCCGCCAGAGGCCTCGAGAAGGAACTGGAGAAGAAGGCCAGCGCGATCGCCACCGCCGTATCAAACAGGATTGATCTCATCCAGGAATCGGTCGAAAAGACGGCGCTCGGCCTCGTCATTGCCCTGGAGTCCGGAACGATTCCAGAAGAGAAGTGGGAATCGCTCCTCTCAGACACCGTGAGGAGGCAACCGGCTGTGTTCGGTTCGGCTCTCGCCATGGATCCTGCCTTGGGCCGCAGCTGGGCTCCCTACGCGTTCGGTCATGAGGGCCAGATTTCCGTCAAGGACCTCGCCGTGAACGGCTACGCATACCAGACATGGGACTGGTTCCAGCTGCCGCGGGAACTCACGGAGCCAGTCTGGACGGAACCCTATTTCGACGAAGGCGGCGGGGACATCCTCATGACCACGTACTCTTCCCCGCTCATGCGCAGTGGAACCAGGAATGGATTCTGGGGCGTCGTCACCTGTGACCTGTCCCTGCGCTGGCTTTCGGATTTCATCAGCTCACTCGACCTTGGAAAAACAGGCTATGCGTTCGTCGTTTCCAGTGAAGGGACCATCGTCTCCCACCCCACTCGCGCGTTCATCATGCACGAGTCGGTGTTCAGCCTCGCCGAGGAGAAACAGAGTGCTTCGCTGAGGGCGCTCGGACGCCGAATGATTCATGGAAAGAGCGGATTCGAAAGGTTCGAGACTTTCACCCAGCACCGGGATGCTTACATTGCGTACGCGCCAGCCGGGCCGCCGGGCTGGTCGGTTGGAGTCGTCTTCCTGCGCAAGGACATCACTGGTCCCGTCCTGAATCTGGTCAAGCTCCAGGGTGCAACGGGAGCGGCTGGTTTCCTCATGCTGCTGGGGCTCGCCCTCGTGATTGCCCGCTCTATCACACGCCCCGTCAAGCAACTCGAAGCCGCTGCCAGGCGGCTCGCCACGGGCGATCTCACCACGGAGGTTCCGGAGTTTTTTGGCGAAGACGAGATCAGCCATCTGGCACGCTCGTTCGCCCGTATGCAGACAGACCTCAAAGTCCATATCGAGTCGCTGAAGGAAACCACGGCAGCCAAGGAGCGAATCGAAAAGGAACTCCAGATTGCCCGGCAGATCCAGATGAGCCTCGTGCCCAAAACGTTTCCTCCATTCCCCAGCCGGCACGACCTCGATCTTTACGCCATTCTCGATCCAGCCCGTGAAGTGGGCGGTGACTTCTTCGATTTCTTTCCCCTGAAGGACGCAAGGCTCTGCCTTCTCATCGGCGACGTCTCCGGGAAAGGAGTACCGGCCGCACTCTACATGGCCGCAACGAGAGCGCTCTTGCGGTCTCTTTTCCGGCTGCAACAGCGGCCGGCGGAAGTTTTGAGCGCTCTCAACGGCGAGCTTGCGGAAGAGAAGGGCGTTTCGATGTTCGTCACGATCTTCTGCGCCGTCGTGGACCTCGCCACCGGTCACGTGCGCTATGCGAGTGGCGGGCACAACCCTCCCTACATTCTCCGGCTGGATGGCACACTGGAAACCGTCCCGCCCCTGCCGGGCCTTGTTGTTGGAGCCATGCCTGGGATCCGATTCTCGGAGGGAGAGTTCACTCTGACCCCCGGAGACACGCTGTTCCTTTTCACCGATGGAGTCACCGAAGCCCTCAACAACAGGGAAGAGTTCTTCGGCGAAGAGGGGACCGAAGAAGCGATCCGTGCTTACGGGACCTGTGGAACGTGCGAGGGGTTGATCTCGTCCGTCCGCAACAAGATCCGCGTATTCGCCGGGGACGCGGAACAGTCGGACGACATCACGATGCTCGCTTTCCGGCGTCTGGGTGTCGCGGACGGGCCGAAAGTCACTTCGTAGCCTGAGCACCATTTTGCCGCCGGGCCCGCTTGCGCTCGCGGATCCACTGGCGCGCCCGCATCCAGAGCTGGTCGAGCTTCGGATGCCGGTGGCGGAAGCGCCTCACTTTTCTCTGTACCCAACGGCTTTCAACGTAGACGATCATGGCGCCCGCGACGCCGAACGGCCACCCAGGGATGCCGGGCAAGAGCCCGCCAATGAAACCGAGGCAGAGAAGCCCCCACCCGAGCGTCAAAAGCGCAAGCCGGACGAGGTGATGCCTCTTGCGCGCAAGCCCACGGCTGCCGCGAGCGTCTGACTTCACGAGCGTTCCGGGAAATTTCTGTTCACGAGTGCCTCGCGAACGATTTTCTTGGTTTCGTTCGGGAAGTCCTTGATGAGCATCCACTCGAGGTAACCGGGGCTCGTCCGCGCGACTTCCTTGAGCGTGGTGCCCCTGTACTCTCCAAACGCGAAGACGGCCTCGCCATCACGCCAAAAGAACCGCTTATCAGGATCCACATACCGGCCCTCGGGCGGGGCGGAGACTTGTGCAAGCCCCCCCACACTCCGCGGCAAGTCCCGGTACTTCTCCAGCTCGCCAGCCAGGACCTCGGCAGCGGCGACGGCATCCCCCAGGGACGAATGCGCCCTTGAATGGTCTTTCCCCGTGAAAAACCGCAGAGCCGCGGCTAGATCCCTGGGTTCCTTCTTGAAGAAGATCGTCTGGGCATCGATGATCTTCCGGCCCTCCACGTGAAAGACCTGCCCGGCACGTTCGTATTCCTTTACCAGGAGCGGAATATCGAAAGCGCGGACGTTGTAACCCGAAAGGTCCGCTGACCCAAAGAAGAGATCCAGTTCCGGGATGATCTCCGAAAAACGGGGGGCACTCTTCACATCGGCATCTGAAATGCCGTGAATTGCGGTGGCTTCCCGGGGGATGCGGATTCCAGGGTTCACGCGCTTCTCGAGAAAAGAGACCTCACGGCCCTTCTCGAACCGGGCCGCGCCGATCTCAACGATCCGGTCCGTCAGACGATCCGCACCTGTCGTTTCGAGGTCGAAGAAAACCAGGGGTTTCTCGGAAGCCAGGTCCGAGAGAAGACCAGATACCAGGGGAGGAATGACGTTCATGTGCCCTCGGTTGGGATCTTGCCCCATTCCGGCTCCGCGTCAAAATGACGGGAGCCTGAAGGGTAAACTACTTCCCCAATGAAATACGGTATCGACTTTGGAACCACTCACACGGTTGTAGCCTGGGTCGATCGCGGCAACTACCCGGCGGTCTCCTTCCGGGGGGTGGAGTTCATTCCGACTCTCGTCGCCGCCAACTCCACGGGTGAGCTGAAGTTTGGGCACGATGCCGCGGCCGTGAGGCGGGACCCAGAGTGGCAGGTTCTGCGTTCCTTCAAGCGCTCCCTCGGGCCCGGAGGCCCCTCGGCCGAGATCGAACTGTCTGGACGGCGCTACCTGATCGCCTCTCTCTTGACCCGCTTCCTCGCTTACGTCAAGAGGGAGTTACTCGAGGCCTCCAATGTTCCGGCAGGGGAAGACGAGATTCTCGAAGCTGCCATCAGTGTCCCGGCCAACTCAGGGAGCGGTCAGAGGTTTCTCACGCTGGATGCCTTCGCACAGTCCGGAGTCCGGGTCGCAGCCCTCTTGAACGAACCCTCCGCGGCAGGTTTTGAGTACGCTCACCGGTATCGCTCTTCCATCACCTCCCGGCGGGAGTACATCGCAATCTACGACATGGGTGGCGGGACCTTTGACGGATCCCTCCTCCGCATGACCGGACGCAGAAGCGAGGTCGTTACGAGCGAGGGAATGCAGTGCCTTGGCGGAGACGATCTGGACGAAGCGATTCTCGGACTCGTCCTCGAGAAAACGAAACTCGGCCCCCTCGATCCCTTACGGCGGTCCTTGCTCCTGGAGGAGTGCGCCCGGCAGAAGGAAGCCGTGCACCCCAACACCCGGCGCCTCCTGGTCGACTTGACACCGCTCGAGGAGACACCGCTCGCCATCCCCATCGATGAGGTCTACGAAGTCTGTTCTCCCCTGATCGAATCTTCCATTGACTGCTTGACCCGCGTGTTCCGAGATCCTTTCCGGGATGGAAGAGCCGAGGTCGAGCCCGAGGAACTGGCTGGGATTTATGTGGTGGGAGGCTCTGGCGCGTTCCCTCAAGTGGCTCGCCTGTTGCGAGAACGCTTTGGCGAGAGACGGGTCCGGCGTTCCCCTCATCCATTCGCGGCAACGGCCATTGGCCTGGCCGTTTTTCTGGACAAAGAGGCCGGCTACACGGTGCTTGACCGGCTTTCGCGGATCTTTGGTGTTTTTCGCGAGGCGGAAGGCGGCTCTGAAGTCGTTTTCGATGCCATTTTCGGCCGGGAAACGCCGCTCCCCGCACCCGGAGAACCACCTCTTCGCATCATCAGGCGATACCAGGCCGCTCACAACGTCGGGCATTACCGCTTTGTCGAGTGCTCGCGGATCTCGGGAGGCAGGCCGGACGGCGATGTCACTCCCTGGGCTGAATTTCGTTTTCCGTTCGACCGGCGCCTTCGGAATTCCGCAAACCTCGACCAGGAGCCCGTTTTTCGGCTCGATCAGGGGCCAGTCATCGAGGAAAGCTACTCTTGCTCGGCATCAGGTGTCGTCCAGGTGACACTCCTCGATAGCTCTGATGGCTTCAGCCGTACTTTCATCCTGGGGAGAGATCAAACTGGTTTGATATCGAACCAGCCCTTGCCTTGACTAACGTAAAACGAGGAAGTATCTTCGATATTCGTGGAGGTGCCAGTGGCAAGAGCCTTTTCCTGTGCGCGGGTTGGTTTGGTAGGGGTTATCCTGACTGCGTTCTCGCTGCAGGCTGCGGCTCCACCGAGAATCGAACACGACAAACTCGCGTGCGTCCCCCCGGGTGACAACGCAAAGGTAGCAGTGGCCATCACCTCTGAGAGCCCCCTTGCCGCCGTCCGGGTTTATTTCCGGGCAGAGCAAGCCGAGGGAGAGCATTACCTCGAGATGAGACGGGGGGGAAACGGCACCTACTGGGCGGTCTTGCCCAAACCCAAGAAAGAAACCAAAACCGTTCTGTATCGCATCGTCGCCAAGACAATTCAAGGCGGGGAAGCCAAAACAGAGGAGTTCTCGGTTTCGGTGGCCAGTCCGTGCAACCCAGCGCTCAACCAGGAAGAGGAAGCCTACGGATCCAACCTCGTCATGGGGCTGCTTTCGGACCAGATTTCCGCCATTCCCGAAGGCTTCAAATGTGAGGGCATCATCGGCAAGATCTCCGTGGAAGGCGTTCTCTTGCCCCACGATGAGTGCCGTCAGTACCTGGCGGCGGCAGCCGCGACATCGGCGGCCACGACCACAGCGCTCATCGTGGGCGGCGCGGCAGCCGCGGTGGGAGCTGGAATTATCATCAGTAACAGCGGCGGCGGTTCCGAAGCTCCCGTCTCCCGTTCCCGTCCCCCGGCCGCACCCCCGATAACGGCTTCAGGATCTGTTAAATAGAGTACAGAAATCAAGCTAGAAGCTCAAAGGGCCGCCGCGTGCGGCCCTTTTCCTTCTCGGCGACGGAACCCATGGAGGTTATTACACAATGGCAACAAAGTTCTTCTCTCGCGCTCTCTTCGTGTTGCTGGCCGCGGCTGGTCTGACCGTGACCTCTTGCTCCCAGAAACCCAAACCGGTGACGGAACCTCCTCCGGCACCGGTTCCCGTGGCCAAGGCCGAGGGAATCCCAACAACCAAGGTGCAAGAGACCAGCCCTGGATTTGGGTCCGGTGAAGTCAAAACGCAGGACACCATCAAGACGGACGCCGCATCCTCTTCAACCGCGGGACTCGTCTTGGCAGATGTCCACTTTGACTTCGACGATGCCACCATCCGTGCCACTGAGCTAGACGTGCTTACGAGAAACGCGGAAGCTCTCCGAAAGAAACCTGCATCGCGGGTGACTCTCGAGGGACACTGCGATGAGCGGGGAACCGAGTCTTACAACATGGCTCTGGGCATGAATCGAGCCGAGGCTGTCAAACGGCACCTCATGTCGCTCGGAGTCGCCGAGAACCAGCTCTCTACGGTCTCGTTTGGAGACACGATGCCCCTCAACCCGGGCCACACGGAAGATGCCTGGGCCGCAAACCGGCGCGTCCATTTCCGAATCCAGTAGGTTTTCTTGTCCTGGAGAGAGCGCAGGCGGCAGGCAGAATGCCTGCGCTCTCAGGATGACCGCCCAGCGAAATCGGCAGGGACCTTGCCGAATTCCCTCAGTTCTCGAGAACCCTGGCGACGGCTCTGGCGAGAGCAGAATCCGCTTCCACCCGAAGCGGGAGAACAATCACGTCAAAGGGTTTCTTGCGATCGAGAGCATCCAGGTTTGTCAGGTTCTCGAGGATAAGCACTCCCCCGCCAAGCAGGATCTTGTGGACGGCATAGGGTTCCTGGTCCGGGCTTGCGGTGTCCATTCCAACAATTGAGACCCCGCTTTCCACCAGGCGATGGGCGAATTCTGGTGTCAGGACCGGGTGGGATTCCCAGTAGGCGGCCTGCCCGTAAAACCGCGAAAAGCCCGTGTAGACCAGGACGATGTCGCCAGCCTGGAGCCGCGTGTTACCGAGTACCACGGGCCCAACCACGCTCACTCCCCGTGCATCTAGCAACACCCCTCGGCCCGCAAAGCGGCTGACATCAACTTCGGAAAGGAACGGTCCTTCCCCGAGCATGTGGCGCGGCCCGTCGAGATGAGTCGCCGCGTGCATCCCCGAGACCAGCAGGTGATTTTCGAACCCGTCATCCGCAACGTTCGCAACCCTCTTCAGTTGTGGCCGGGTGTCCCCCGGGTACGCCGGAGTCGCGCTAGAGAGGGGCTGAGTAAGGTCAATCCATTTCATCTTTACCTTTTCTCTCAGAAACTCGTATCTTCTCAGAGAGACCATGGCGTCCAGGGCAAACTGGCTTCGATTAATCAAGGAGACTTTTGGTGCTGTCGATCAGGACGGTGTCTTGGACCTTTACCGCGTCGACATCAAGGAAGCCGGCCGCGAACTTCTCAGGGAATCTCGCGATGCCATAGAGCAAGAACAGCGTCCCTGGAAACGCCGGCTCAAGGTCGCGAACGCGGTTCTTTACGGCCTTTCCCGGCGTCTGCCTGCGGACCGCAGGCTCGTCTTCTTGATCTCGTTCTGCCTGGTGGTGCTGGCCGCTCTTTCCCCTCCGCACGAAGACCCGAGCGGAGAGGGCGTAACGGGACTTCTGAGCTTCTTCACTCTCGTTGCGGTCTTTTTCGTCATGGCCGGACTGCTTGCGCTCGAACTCGTCGACAAGTTGCGTTTTCGAAACGAGTTAGAGATGGCGCGCGACATCCAGGCCGATCTTGTCCAGGGCGAGCCTCCAGCCATCCCCGGTTACGAACTCTGTGCGACGAATCAGATAGCCAACACCGTGGGAGGGGATATCTATGAATTCGCCCCGCTGCCAGACGGGCGGCTCGCCATTCTCTTCGGCGACGCTTCCGGACACGGCATGGCAGCGGGCCTGGTGATGGCTGTCGTGAACGCCGCATTCCGCACACAGCTCGAACATGACGCTTCCCCGCTTGCCATGATGGATGTCCTGAACCGGATTCTGTGCCGGTCCGGTGCCTGCAAGACCCAGGGCGTCAGGTCATTCTTCTCGGGCGTTGTTCTGGTACTGGAACCTGGCGGTGCGTTCTCTGCCGTGGTCGCCGGGCACCCGCCCGTCCTCCGGGTGGGTCCTGATGGCACAATCCTCCAGCGGATCGGGCAGGGATCCCTGCCACTCGGAATCCGCGAGAGGGTTCACTTTTCTGAAGAAAGCGGCTCTCTGGCACCAGCCGAGACGCTGTTGTTTCTCTCCGATGGCCTCCCGGAAGCACGGTCGGACGTGTACGGCGATTTTGGCTATGAGAGGGTCGACGAGATCATCATGGCGAACGCAGGCGTCTCGCCCAGAGGTCTTGTTCTGGCGCTGACGTCTGCTCTCAACAGTTTTTTGCAGGGCCGCCGCCCCGAAGACGATGTGTCCATCGCCGCCATCAAACGAAACAGCTAGCGCCTATTGGTTACAGAGAACGATCAGCCCGGCATATTCCTCGCTCTTTACTTCGAGGGTGATCTCGCCGCTCGCACGATTCAATCTCACGAGCCGAAACGCCTTGATAGCCTCTTTCTGGTGCTCCTCGCAGGTCGTGATTTCCAGCGAGACTCCGTCCCTTTGCCCTGAAATGAAACTCTCCTCGCGCAGTTCGAGTTCCAGCCGGTAAAGGGCCGGACCGCAACACACCACACAACAACGCGGAAGACTCATCTCCCCCAGGACCCCGGTCACTTCCAGGTGCTTCTTTCTCTTTTCGATCCTGACAGCTGCAGCGGGGGCCGTCATTTCAGTGACTTCGTCAGGAGTCAAAACGATCTTCGCCGCCAGTTCGATACCGTGCCGGCCCAGAAAATCCGAAAGCTGAACGGAGTCATGCGTCTCGATGGCCGTCGCGGTCAGGGCCATCGGATCCACTGCTTCGGCTCCACACGCCAGCCGGACGCTCTCCCCTGGCGCTGTCTCGAACTTGAATCCTCGAGCTGCCAGGATTGTCGCCAGCCAGGCCCCCGCATGACTGCGGGCAAAACGATCGATCTCTTCCTGCCGGTCCGGTAGGCGGTACCCCAGGAGGCGAGGGGCAACGGCTTGCGCCAGTTCTTCGACTCGCGAAGGGTCACGGGGCAAGGAAAGAAGTTGACTGACATCAAACCCCGAACAGCGCGCCTGCAGCCTCTTTGCCATCCTCTCCCACATCTTTTGCCACTGTTCGCCGAGCTGATCCCATGAAACAGTAACAACACCGGGCGGGTGCAGGGATGTGGAAAAAACCTCCTCGAGCTGTTTCGACTTGGTCAGGAGCGAATAGGCAGGCGTGGAATCAATGGCGCTCTCGGCCGACTCGACGGTTTTTGCAAACTCGAGCCGTTCCTCCAGAGGCGGGTGAGAGTCAAAGGGATCCACATCAGCGGTCTCTAGCATCTGCTTCACCAGGGGTTGCATCCGTTCCCAGCCGGAACTCGACAGAAACCTGCGATACCCCTCGAAGACGTTGTCGGGCGCGACCCCATACTCGGTGAGCGGGCGGACCTCCTGGTTCAGGAAGAGCGAGAACCCCGTTCCGTGGATGCCAGCCAGGCTGAGGGCCGAAACATGCGCTTCCTTGCCCGCGATCCGGATACTCCACATGTCAGCCAGCAACTCCTGCTGACGAGAAATGGACTGCGTGAGTCGAAGGTACCCCTTGAGCATCCACTCGAACGGTTTCTGCAAGAAACGCCTTCCTGCCTTTTCCAGGTTCTCCAGGGTGCGGATCATGGCTGACCGTGTCGCGTAGATCACTCCTGCCAGCCTGGTTTCTCCGCCGGCGAAGTGGCCGAACTCATGAGCTAGAACCGACCGGAGCTGGGAGACATTCTGCACGGCAAGGAGAGGAATCCCGAGCCCCAGGATCCGCTTTCCGCCGAATCCCAAAAAGCCTCCCCTTTGAGTCACGAACGCATTGACCTCTGGCACGAGATAAACCTCGGCGGGAACCTCAGCGCCCATCTGGCGCGCGATGCCATCGATCACCTCGAAAAGCCTGGGCTGCTCCTCGCGGGTGACGCGTGGTCCTGGCGGCACAAACGGTTCTCTTCGAGGAACGAGACTCCAGAGAATCGAGCCAGCCCCAAGAAGGCACGGCAGCGCAATGTTGAGGTGCACCCGCTCGAGGGCATGAAATTCCAGGTAGGGAATCGCGAGGAGAGCGGCCGCGATCGAAAGCGCCGCCACGTAATAGAAGACCAGGAACGCCAGCGCCAGCACCGCGCGAAGGTGAAACGACCGGGCCCAGAGTCCATGCGGCGGGCCGCTCACCCCAGGTTCTTTCATCTCCATTTGAAGATTCTAAGAGCGATGAGGAACGAAACAGTGCCCCAGACCGCAAGATTGCCCATCTGGGGAGCCACGGAGAGTAAACCGGCCCCCTCGTTCATGACCGCCCGGAGCGCCTGGTTGAGTGCGGTGAGGGGCAGTGCATTGATGAACGGCTGCATCGCATCCGGAAACCGCTCGGAGGAGAAGAAAACGCCCGAGAAGACCCACATGGGAACCATGACAACGTTCATCCAGCCGCTCACGGCCTCAATCGTCTCTGGACGGGCGGCCACGAGCAGACCAAGCCCCGCGAAGCTCATGGCTCCCATGAGATTGACGGCCACAAAAACCCACAATGGCCCCCGAATTCCCACATCGAACAGAAGCCAACCAAAAAAGACCAGAATCGCCACCTCGGCCACCAGGAAGGCCAGGCGGGCCAAAATCTGAGCCAGAAGGTAGTCCGTGCGGCGCATCGGTGTGGCTACCAGACGTTTCAGGAGCTTCCTCGTGCGAGCATTCACGATGGAGAACCCGATTCCCCACATCCCGGTACCCATCAGGTTGAGCCCGAGAAGGCCTGGAATCAGAAAATCGATGTATCGCGCCCCCTTCCCAGTCACCAGGCTCTCCTTCACAGGTACGAGATCTCGCCTTCCAGCCGCGCGTTCCAGGGCATCACTTGCCTCGAACCGGGCTGTCCGCGAGTCGGGGCGGGTTGGATCGAGGTGAAAGACGAGTGGCGGCCCTTCTTCGATCAGAAGCGAGATTCTCCCTGTCCTCAGGGCTTCAAATCCTGACTGGCGCGCGTAAACGCGCGGATGGAGAGCCTCCGAGGCCGAGAGCGACGCCGAGAGGCGGTGCGCGCCCGGCCCCTCGACAACGCCAACTGGCACCTTTTCCGGCCCCTTGTCTCGAAACGCGAACCCGAGAGCAATCGCCAAGAGAATCGGGAACGCGAAAACCCAGAACACGGCCTCCGGCTCACGCAGGAGTTCCTTGGTTCTTAACAGGGTCAGCTGAGCGAGCGGGGAACGGCGTCTCTTTGTCTCAAACATCTCGCAGCTGCCTCCCGGTCAAGTGGACAAAGACATCCTCGAGCGTGGCACGATGAGTCGAGAGACTCGTCAACTTGCATCGCTCCTTCTCCAGAGCCGCCAGAACGGCTGGAACGCTCTCCACTAGTGAGCCAACCGTGAGGAAGTGAATGCCGCCATGCGTGCTGATGTCCCTCACGCCTTTCAGCTCTCTGAGGGTCTCTGGGGGAAGAGCAGGTTCGGATACAAACTCGATCACGTTGGCGCCATGGAGCGTGCCGATCAACTCCGCGGGAGTTCCAAGCGCAATCACTCTGCCGTGATCGACGATTGCCACCCTGTCGCAGAGGCGTTCGGCCTCGTCCATGTAGTGGGTCGTCAAAAGCACGGTCCCCCCCGTCTTTCTGAAGGCTGAAATCTGATCCCACAGAGCCAGGCGGCTCTGTGGGTCGAGTCCCGTCGTCGGCTCGTCGAGGAACAGGAGGTCCGGGTTTCCAATCAGGGCACAAGCGACAGCCAGGCGCTGTTTCTGACCACCCGACAGCTTGCCGATGCGAGAGGTCCGCTTCTCGTCGAGCCCCATTTCACCAAGCATCGTCTCCGCGAGGCGGCCAGACGGGTAAAACGACTCGAAGAGGTGAAGCGTCTCGATCACGGTCCACTTATCTTGAAAAAGGGTTTCTTGAAGCGAGAGGCCAATCCGTTGCCGGAGTTGCCTGGAGTGCTCGGCCCAGCAGCAGCCGAGAACCTCGACGTCTCCCTCGGTGGGATCCGTGAGGCCCTCGAGAATCTCGATCGTTGTGGTCTTCCCGGCTCCATTTGGGCCGAGGAGCCCAAAACACTCCCCGCTTTTCACCTCGAGGTCGAGTCCATCGACCGCCACGACGTTCTCGAACCGCTTGCGAAGCCCCCGGCACCGTATTGCAAATGTGTCATTCACGAGAACGGAAGAATACGCGATGCCGTTGATAAACTCGGCGGGCCTGCCAGAGGAGGCCTTGATGACCGTTAATGCTTTCTGGTTGATGCTCGGAGCACTCGGGGTCTATGCCATTTTCTACCGCTACTACGGAGCGTTTCTGGCCACGCGGGTGGCCGTTTTGGACGACCGGCGGCCGACACCGGCCCACACTCTGAGGGACGGACAAAACTACCACCCGACGAACCCGTGGGTCCTCTGGGGTCACCATTTCGCGGCCATCTCCGGCGCTGGACCCCTGATCGGCCCTGTCCTGGCTACCCAGTTCGGCTACTTTCCAGGGTTCCTGTGGCTCGTTTTCGGTGTGTGCCTCGGCGGCGCGGTTCACGACTTCATCATCCTGTCGGCCTCGGTCAGAAGAAAAGGACGGTCACTGGCTCAGATCGCAAGAGACGAACTGGGGCCCTTCGCCGGAACGCTGACGATGATCGCCATTCTCTTCATCATCGTCGTGGCGCTCGCCGTTCTTGGGTTCGTTGTCGTCATGGCACTGGCCGAGAGTTCCTGGGGGATCTTTGCCATCGCATGGTCCATTCCCATAGCGCTTTTCATGGGCCTTTACATGTACAAGATCCGGCCCGGGCGGGTGGCCGAGGCTTCGATCATCGGCGTCGTCCTGCTCGTCACCGCGGTCATTCTGGGCGCACTCTTTCAGCCCGGTCACGCGTGGGAGAGTTTTGCCCCCTACCTCTCGCTCTCGAAACACACCATCACGGGTAGCATTGGGATCTACGGGTTCATCGCATCGGTCTTACCCGTATGGGTCCTTCTTTGCCCGCGTGATTACCTCTCCAGTTACATGAAGGTTGGCACGATCGCCTCGATCGTTCTCGCCGTTCTCATCGTTCAGCCGACGCTGAAGGCTCCAGCCCTCTCGACCTTCATTCACGGTGGCGGGCCCATCGTTCCCGGACCTCTCTACCCCTTCGTTTTCATCACCATCGCCTGCGGCGCCATTTCAGGATTTCATGCCCTGGTCTCCTCCGGTACAACTCCCAAGATGATCGCGAAGGAATCCCACATACGTCCCATCGGTTATGGCGCCATGCTGATGGAGAGCCTCGTCGGCGTGACAGCACTCATCGCCGCATCATCGCTGTTTCCGGCGGATTACTATCAGATCAACCTGAAGCCCGAGACCTTTGTCGAGGTGATGCGCCAGCTCAAACTCGAGGAAGGGCACCTTTCGGAATTGGCCGCCCTTGTCGGCGAACCGCACCTGGCGGGCCGAACTGGAGGAGGGGTTTCTCTCGCGGTCGGAATCGCCCAGATCTGTGGCGACATCCCGGGCCTCCGGGTCTTCATGAGTTACTTCTACCACTTCGTCATCATGTTCGAGGCGCTCTTTGTCCTCACGACGATCGACACGGGCACCCGTGTGGCCCGTTTTCTACTCCAGGAGTTTCTGGGGACCTTCAACAAAAAGCTCGGAGAACCAGACTGGCTGCCGGGGACGATCTTGACGAGCGCCCTCGTCGTTGGAGGATGGAGCTACTTCATTTTTACCGGCACCATCCAGACACTATGGCCCATGTTTGGCGTGGCAAACCAGCTCCTGGCCGTCGCCGCCCTGACAGTTGGGACGTCCGTGCTCATCAATGAAGGGAAAGGCAGACTGGCCTTCGTGACCCTTGTTCCCCTGATGTTCGTGGGCACGACGACCATCGCCGGAGGAATCCTGAGCATCAGAGACATCTTCTGGCCCATGGCTACGGCACCCCGGTACGCTGGTGAGTCGTTCAAGGGTTATCTGAACTCCGGGCTGACGGCAATCATGCTGTGCTGTGTCGTTGCGATCATCTTCGCGGCGATCCCGAAATGGCTGCGCCATTTCAAGAAAGGGAGGGAGGAGACTCTCTCCATGCTCCGTATCGATTCCGCCCCGGCGGAAAACGCGTGAGGACGAAACCAGCGATACACTGCAAAGGACATGGAAAGCCTGTCGATTTTCTTCCCGTGTTACAACGACGCGGCCACGATCGGGACGCTCGTCACGGCTGCGCACGTCGTGGGCATGGAGTCTGGGCGGGATTTCGAGATCATCGTCGTTGACGATGGCTCCTCGGATAACAGCCGGGAGATTCTTGACGCCCTGCGCAAGCAATATGCGGAGCTGCGGACGGTCTATCACCCGTCGAACCGGGGGTACGGCGCCGCGCTGCGGTCCGGCTTCCAGGCATCTCTGAAGGAACTCGTCTTCTACACCGATGGGGACGGCCAGTACGACGTCCTGGAACTCAAGAAACTCCTTCCTGTCATGCAAGAGGGCGTGGACGTCGTGAATGGCTACAAGATCGCCCGTTCAGATCCGTGGCACCGGATCATCATTGGGAAGACCTACCTCGTGTTAATGCGAGTTCTCTTCAGGTTCAAGGTTCGCGACGTCGACTGCGATTTCCGTCTCATCAGGAAACGGGCGCTCGACATGATCTCTCTTCACCACTCGAGCGGCGTGATCTGCCTCGAACTGGTTCGCAAACTCGAACTCGCGGGTTACCGGTTCGCGGACTACCCCGTCCATCACTACCACCGGGTTCATGGCCGCTCCCAGTTCTTTAATTTCAAGAGGCTTGCCATAACCGCAATCAACATCTTCAAGCTCTTCTGGGAACTCCACATCGCGCGTGACACACCAAGAAACGTGGCGTACCCGTCAAGGCGCACTCCACTTCGGGAGGCCGGAAAATGATGAGTAGTTTCTTTTCCAAGCGGCGGGTCCTCGTCACTGGCGGCCTGGGTTTCATCGGTTCGAACCTGGTGCGCAAGCTTCTCGACCTGGGAGCCACGGTACGCGTCGTCGACTGCTTGAGACCGGGAGACGGCGGGAACCGTTTCAATCTGCGTGACATTGAAGGACAGTTCCAGCTGATTGATGGCGCGGTCGAACACCGGCCCGTGGCCGAGTCGGCCGTCGAGGGTTGTGACTTCGTCTTTCACATGGCGGGAAAAGTGAGCCACGTCGACTCCCTGGCGCGGCCGCTCGAAGACTTGATCGACAACGCGGCCACAACCGTCGCGGTTCTGGATGCCTGTCGCAAGAAGAACCCGTCCGCCCGCATCGTGATCGCGGGGACCCGGCAAGTCTACGGCACCCCCCTGAGGCTGCCCGTCAGCGAGGAACATCCCCTCAGGCCCCCGGATTTCAATGGCGTTTCCAAGATCGCGGGCGAGTTTTACGCGCGGGTCGCGGCTGAGCGAATGGGCCTTTCCACCGTCGTCTTACGCTTGACCAACGTTTATGGTCCGCGTCAGCTCGTGGCTCACTCGAGAGCCAGCTTCACGGGCTGGTTCGTTCGTAAGGCCATTCTCGATGAGACGATCGAGCTTTACGGAAACGGCCAGCAGCGCCGCGACCTCCTTTACGTAGACGACGCTGTTCAGGCTTTCCTCTTGGCCGCGGAAAAACTTCCGGGGAACGGCGAGGCCTGGAACTGCGGACTCGAGGAATCGGTCTCGCTTCTCGATTTCGCGCTTGGCCTCGTGGAATTGGCAGGCACAGGACGCGTGGCCACGATCCCCTTCCCCGAGGAACGAAAGCAGATCGACATCGGTGACTTCTCTACTGATGCCCGAAGGCTCCGGGAAGCTACAGGCTGGAGACCGCGGATTACCTTGGAAGAGGGTCTTCGCCGTACCGTGGAGTTCTACCGCCTGTTTGGGGCGTATTACTGGAACGCGACCCAGTGAGATCTCCCATTCCCTTCAACGACCTCTCTCGTGCGGTGCGCCGGGAACTCGCTGGCCTCGAAGAGGGGTTTCAGTCTGTTCTTTCCCGGGGGCGCTTCATCCTGGGAGATGCCACCCGGCAGTTCGAGAAGGAGTTCGCGGGCTTTGCCGGAGCGCTCCATGCCGTCGGATGTGCCAGCGGAACCGACGCGATCACCCTGGCGTTAATGGGTCTTGGCATAGAGCCCGGGGACGAGGTGATCACCGTCTCGATGACGTGCGCCCCGACCGCCACCGGAATCGTGCGGGCAGGGGCCGTTCCCGTTTTCGTGGATGTGGATGAGGACACCCTCACCCTCGATCCGCAAAAGCTCGAGGAAGCCGTCTCGAAAAGGACGAAAGCCATTCTCCCCGTCCATCTTTATGGCCAACCCGCTCCCATGAAAGACATCGTGGCCTTCGCGCGGGCGCGCGGACTACTCGTTGTCGAGGATTGCGCCCAGGCTCATGGCGGTTCAATTGAGGGCCGGCCTCTCGGCAGCTTCGGGGACGCCGCGGCCTGGAGTTTCTACCCCACGAAGAACCTCGGGGCTCTGGGAGACGGCGGGATGGTCACCACCGCGGACGCTGAAACGGCGGCACGAATCCGGCGGCTGCGCGTCTACGGCTACCAGTCCCGGAATGACGCCACCGAGATCGGATTCAACAGCCGTCTGGACGAACTTCAGGCAGCAATTCTTCTCTTCCGGCTCCACCAGTTCGAGGAGCGTCAGGCCCGCAGGAGAAACCTCGCCGGGATCTACTTCTCGAGGCTCGAAGGGCGAGTGCGGCTCCCGGCTCGAAGAGAAGGTGAGGTTTCGGCTCATCATCTTTTTGTCATTCGCATAAAGGATCGAGATCAGTTTCGAGAGCGGATTGCGGCTCAGGGAATCAGCACGGACGTGCACTACCCGCGCGGTGTTCACCAACAACTCGCGTTTGCCGGGTTCGCACACAGCGCGCTCCCCGTAACCGAGAAAGCCGTTCAGGAGATCGTCTCCCTCCCGCTCTTTCCCGAACTCGAGGAGGATGAAGCGCTCCGTGTCGTCCGGGAGATCCTGGATGCCCTCTAGAAGGAGCCACACGTGATTCCATCGAACTCCACATCCGCTCTCTCGGACGAACTCGAGAGGCTCAGGGTGATCGAGGCCCGGCACAACAGCCTTTTGGAGGCCAGCTCGGACCTCGTTTTTTGGGTTGATCGCACGGGGGGCATCTTGAACCTTCACGCGAGCGAGCCAGGAGAACTCTACGTTCCGGAGGCCGAGATCGTGGGGCGAAACATGTTCGAACTCCTGCCGGGGGACGTCGCCGAGACCTTGAATGAGGCTATCGTCCGGGCGTTTGACGTGGGCCTGGAGCAGCACGTGGAGTACGCGCTCCCCTTCCCGGAGGGAGACAGGACGTTCGAGGGGCGGGTGGTTCCGAGTCGAGACGGCGAGGTACTTTTCTTGGTTCGAAACATCACGGAGAAGCGTCAGGCGGAACTGGAGTTGAGGCGCCGGGAGCGTGAACTGAAGACGATAGCGGATCACTCACCCGACATCATCACGCGCATCGATAGGAGCATGCGCTACGTGTTCGTGAACAGCGCCCTGACAAACATGGCGGGCGTCCCCCCGGAGTTCTTTCTCGGCAAGACCGCTCAGGAGATTGGCTTCCCGAAAGAGACCTATGCCCCGTTCGAGCAGGCGCTCGAGGAGGTTTTCGCAACCGGAAAGAAGGTCTCGATCCTGGAGCCGTTTGCGACCATTGATGGGTCCCTTCGGTACTTCCAGATTTTTCTCGTTCCCGAACGCGGGGAGTCAGGAGAAATCGAGACCGTCCTGGCTCTTTCGCGCGACGTGACCGAACTGAAACTGGCCCACCAGCAGATCGAGCGGGCCAACCGGACCCTCGAAGAGAGGGTGAAGGAGAGGACGGAACAGCTCACCGCGCTGAACAAGGATCTGGGAGAAGCCGTCAAGATGAAAGACGAGTTCCTGGCCAGCATGAGCCACGAACTCCGAACACCCCTCAACGGGATTCTCGGCATGACACAGGCATTACGAGCCTTCGTCTACGGACCGCTCGACCCGCGGATGGAGAAGCCCGTCGAGATCATCGAGGAGAGCGGGCGTCACCTGCTGGACTTGATCAATGACATCCTCGACCTCTCCAAAATCCAGGCCGGGAAACTCCAGCTCGAAATGACACAAGTCCCGGCGAAGTCCCTGTGTGACGCCGTCTTGACCATGACTGAAAAGGCGGCGGAGCGCAAACGGCACAAGGTCACCCTGGATCTCGATCCCAGGGTGAATCATGTTGTCGCGGATGGGCGGCGTCTGAAACAGATGCTCGTCAACCTGCTCAGTAACGCCATCAAGTTCACCCATGATGGCGGCAGCATTCAGCTCAAGGTCTTTGCGGACGCTGAGAAGGGTGTTGCCCGCTTCGCCGTTTCCGACAATGGCATTGGCATCGCACCGGACAGGCTGTCGAGCCTCTTCAAACCCTTCACGCAACTCGACTCAGGGCTTTCGAGGCAGCATTCTGGAAGCGGACTGGGCCTATCACTGGTCTTGAACATGGCCGTCCTTCACGGGGGTGGCGTCGAAGTCGACAGCAAGGAGAACCAGGGAAGCACGTTCACCATCTCGATTCCCTGGCGCCCTGACACGGGGCTGACCCCCTCGGGGCAGATTCGCCTTTCAGCTATCACCCCGCTTGGAGTGAGCCTGCCCGATGAGGGCAAGGGCGTGAAAGTGCTCATCGCCGAGGATGACGAGAAAAATGCCACTCTCCTTTCTGACTACCTCGGGGCTTTCGGGTACGAAATCCACGTGGCGGGATCGGGCTTCGAGGCCATTCATCGCGCGCTGGAAATAAAACCCGACGTCATCTTGATGGATATCCAGATGCCCGGCATGGACGGCCTGGAGGCCACAAAGCGTATCAAGGCCAACGAGGCTCTTTCAAACATCCCCGTACTGGCTCTCACGGCCCTGGCCATGCCAGGAGACCGAAAGCGCTGCCTGGACGCCGGGGCCTCCGCCTATCTGACGAAGCCTTTGAAACTCAAGCTCTTGAAGGAGACGATCTCGGACGCACTGAGGCATTCCCGGGAGCTTCGCTAGGGAGTTTGCCGAGAACCGGGGAATCGCCTAAGTCCACCTCCCCTTCAGCGGCGACAGGGGGGTGGCGAACGATTGAATGCGGGCCAGGCGAACAGTATCCGTTTCCTTGAGTGAGATGAGGGGCATCAATCCAGCTTCCAGGATCTCCTCGGCGGCTCTCATCGTGAAGTAAGCCTCGGAGCAGGGAACACCACGGGGTTCCCCGTCCTCTTCCACCGTGAAAAACGGGAGTCCTGTTATCTCTTGTCTCGAGCCCGGGTGCAGGCTCCAGCCGTCATCGAGGAAGCTCTCTGCCAGAAGCAGCGCGGGCGCCAGGGCCCCAGGCCCCCAGAGAAGTGTCTCTGGAATCAGCGGGGACTCGAGTTCCTCGAATTTGAAGGAGTCGATCTCCTCACCTTTTCGCCCGTAGGCATGCCTCAAGAGAACGCGTGGTTGGGCCAGGCCCACATACCGGATTTCGGGAACACTGCGAATGCTCTTCCAGAACGCCCGGTCTTCGGGAGCCGGGAAGTCCGTCCAATCGTCGGGATCGGGATTCGCCCCGAAGGACCGGCAGCCCACGAGTTGAGATGGGGCCCCGGCCAGAACGGTGGTTTTCGCGATGGAGGCCACCATGGCCAGCCGTGCCAGGAATTCAGCATCGGCCGCCGTTGGTTCCAGGACATCTACCAGGACGAACAGGGTCCAGGGGATCTGCCCCGGCGTGCCCACCGTCCGGGTGACCAGAAAATCAAAGAGACCCGACTTTTCGATCTCCTCGGTTTCGAGGAGGTCTCTTTGCATTTCTTCTTTCGAGACGTCCAGGATGTGGAGGGAGAGGTCACCCTCGAGTTCCAGGCGGCGCATCAGGAAATCGGCGCTTCTCCAGGCCCGTTCGAGAGCGCGAAATCCGTCATGGCGGAGAATCTTGCGCAGGGCGCTCTGGGCCGTTTCACCAGCCGGGCTCGGGGCCGGTGCTGCCGCGGCCTCGAGATTTCCAGAGAGGATCTGATCGAGGAAACCAGACGGTGGACGGCGGGTCGAGGCGCGCTCGGTTTCGCTTTCGTCCGCCTCGTTGAGTTCCTGAAGCCGGGGAACGCGATGAAAGATCTGGTCGGGATGAAAGTCTTGAAGCTCCCGAAACTCTAAAGTGACTGCCGGATCCGAAATGGTGACAGCGGGTCTCATGCGCTCGAGAGCCTGGTCCAGCCCTTCCGGATCGATTTTGAAGGGCTTGCGGGCGCCAAGAGCCCGGCCGGTCTCGAGAGCTTTCCGCGAAGCCCGGCCGCTAAAATCGCCGGCGAGCAGAATGCGGAAGGGCTCCCCGGAACCCACGGGACGGGCCTCGCGCTCGCTCTTCTCGCCCAAGTTGATGTTGAATCCGGACCAACGGGTTTCGCTCATCACATTGACTCCCCCGGGCCTCTCAGGCCACGGTCAGCTTCGGGACAAGGTTGGGATCGTGGGCGGCGGCGATGTCATGGAGCTTGTCGCGATAGGGATCCGCGATATTCGCAAGATCCGCGGTGTTGATAACCTCTTCGAACACATCACTGCCAGAAATCTCGGTGCTCTCGATGATGACGTCATCCGGGGGCCTGACCGTCGAGACCGAGGTCGTCAAACACGTAATGGGGAGAGACCCAAACTCTGGCCATTTCTCTGTGGTCACGGTGAAGTGCAACGCGGACATGAGTTCGACCACGTGCGGCTGGAGCACGAACACGGAGTTCACGAGGGCCAGGTGGAGGACGGTCTTGAAGACTTCATCGGCGGTCCGGTTGCGATCGGCCAAAAGATCCCGCAGCCGGTTCACGCCGAATCCGCTATAGCTGAGGACCCATTTCAGGGGTGAAGTCACCTGGATAGATTTCGAACCCGTCGAATCCCGCGCCACATGCCGGTATTCGAAGGGGGTCGTTTCGATCGCGGTGCTTTCAACTTCAAAGGGAGCAGTCAACCCCTTCTGGAGATTGAACGGCTTCTCGCGAATCGCCCCATCGAAAACGGCCTGAAGATCCTTGAAAGCCTTCTCTGAACCCCTCACAACTTCCTTGACATTGCTCTGAACATGCTCGCCGAAGACCGTGCGGGGCCTCAGGATTGGAGCCAGTGTTCCCAGGTAGCCCCTGACTTGCCCGCGTAACGACTCGGAAACAGCGCGAGTCAGCCTTCTCAAGAGCAGGAGCCTTCGAGTACTGAAGTCCATCTCCATGTTTTCGAAGCCTTTCTGAAACGATAACGCTCGTTCTTTGCAGTCTAGCGACTGGGTGTCGGGCGTGTCAAAGATGTCCCGGACAGGAACGATGAGGGCGGCTTTGGGGTCGGCAGGTTTGGTTTGTTCTCTGTTCCACAAGCCCCGGCTCACAAGAGCTTCTCGAAGATCGGGCATACCCTGAAGCCAACCAAGCGACAGGGCAACATTTTGTGAGTCGCTGAAAACCCAGGCTTCGAGTTCGGGATCTATGACGATTGCACGCGCCCAGGGAAGCAGGCCTACCCTCTCGAGAGACGTCTCGAGGGTGCTCTCAAGTTCGGAGCCGGACGATGCCGGAGCGCCCTCCCAGGCACGGTCCAGCATGACCAGTGCGTGAGCTGCAGCGCTTCAATAGCCGCGCAGAAGTTCAGCTGACTGGAAGAAGCACCCCGGATCGCTATTTGGGTGCCGGATGGTCTCGAATCGAATCTCGCGGATTTGAAGAGCAGCGGGCCTTCTCAGAATGCTCTCGATCGCGGCTTCCATGTTCTTGTCGGCAACAAGACAGACCAGGTCAATCACCCAAGCACCCCCGCGGCCAGGAGGGTGCCCAGATTGATCATCCCCTTCCAGTCTCTGAGCCGGGGATGCTCGCGGCCAGGAACGATGTCGGTTGCGCCCTCCTCGCTACGGGCAAAGCACAAGACCTGGTCGAGGCTGGCGTTGCTCAGGACAACAGGTGAGTGCGTTGCCATGAGCACCTGGGCGCCGTAGACCGACGAGAGCGACTGAAAGACGGTCTCTACAGCACGCGGGTGAATGCCGTTTTCTGGTTCCTCAACCAAGTAGATTCCAGAAAGATCCCGGATGTACGCGAGAAGCGTCAAGGCGAGAAGCCGGAGGGTTCCGTCTGAAACAAGCCATGAAGGCGTCTCGAGACCGTTTTCGTATCGCAGAACGAGGTACCGGTGGCGATCCTCTTCCCGCTCTCGAGTCGTGATGGTCTTGATGCCGGGAAGTGCCTCCCTGACGTGCAGAACCCAATCTTGATGCCGGTCCGCTGATTCGCTCTCGAGCGCGTGAACAACATGGGGAAGGTTCGATCCATCCGGCAAGAAGGCGCGCGACCGGCCTGGAGGGCTTGGGCGCCGCATATGGTCACTCAAAAGGGCAATCCGCTGAACGCCGTCTGCGAGTACCTTTCGAAACCAGGTGGCTACGGGGAACCGGTCTTCGTCATCTGGAAGGCTGGCGAGGGCAGTCTTGTCGGTGCCAAGGCGGAATGGGTTGTTCCAGCCGGATGTCTCGGACGAAAACGTGACTCGTTCTGGTTCAGCTCCTCGTGAAACCACCTTCTTCCAGCCACGGGGGGTGTTCTTGCGTGGCGCCAGAACAATGCTTTCCAGTGGTGCAGGAGGTTGAGGAAACAGAGATCGCTGAGAAAGACTGCCTTCGATCCCGTTCGGCTTGAGCCAGAGGTTCTCGGCGACGATCCGTAGTGAATCGCTGACATCAATCGCCACTTCGTAGCGGCAAATCTCCGCGCCCCCATTCTTGAGCTGGGAACGCTGTTCTGCCGGAATCGACAGTTCAACGGCGAGTTCAAACCTGTTTACCTGACGCATCCAGACGAGGTGCTTCGCATCCGGCGCACGGAGCGGAATCCCGAGGCGGGAGTCTCCTTGCACCGCAGCCTCGACGCCTCCGCGGAGGAGATCGCCAAGGAATGCGATCACGTCGAGGAAGGTCGATTTTCCACTCGCATTTGGCCCAACGAGAACGTGAAAAGAGCCGAGCGGCTGGGAGATATAACGCAGAGAACGGTACCCAAGGGCCTCGATGCGTGTTGCGATGCCCGAGGTTTTGGAGTCGCCGTCTACGATTTCCGGCACCGCTTATTCCTCCTCAAAGAGGGTTGCCTGTCCCGGCTTGGCCCGTTCCCCCTCGCGGGCAAGCCGGGCGATCTCGGGCCAGCTCTGCACGAGGGCATTGTAAGAAAGGGCCTCGGCGGCTCGCTTCTTTCGCTCGCAGACCGTGTAAAGCCGGTAGGCCAGCTCGCGGGCCGTCTCGGCGTTGCTCCCGAGTTTGGCGACGATGCCGGCTGCTGCTGCCTCTCCCTCTTTCTCCAGGACACGAACGAGGTGGTGAACCATCTCCCAGACGGTGAGTCTCGCGTCGGTGGCGGGATCCCAGGAAGCGGGGAGTTCCCCGGGTCTCAAGATGCGCACTTTGCCACCCTTAGATGCGAGGATGCCGGCCTGAACCATGCCAGAAACGCTTGTGTTCTTGGCTTTCGAGAGGGTCTCGGCCACACCGAACTCACCCTCGGCGAAGCCGTGCTGCTCGAACCAGGAAAGTGCCCAGCGGCTGTCCGAATCGAAGTCGCCTTCCTGCTCGGCGAGAACCTCGTCGAGGGTCTGGTTGATGAGGGTGAGTGCCTCACGAACCGAGAGTGGTTTGCCTTCGGCGTCGAGAACTTTGGAATAGCGGGTGTAGACGCCCATTCCCGGGCCGATGGCGGCCTGGGCGAGGTCGACGGGGGCAATGTTTCCGCGCTGGAGGTGAGTCAACGCGACGGGGAGTTCGGCTTTGAGGGCGTTGAGAAACTCGCGGCGGGTGGCGGTGGGGGCGTTGGCTGGGCGAGCACGGCAGACAAGGACGATGGAAGAGGCGAGGGCGTTGGTGCCAATGTCGATAGACCGCCCTCCGCGTTCAGTGTGCATGGGCCAGGTCCCGGTGATGGCGAAACCGGCTCGGATAACCGCTTCCAGGAATGTGTCCCAGCCTGTACTGGCAGTTCCTTCATCGTCACCGTCTTCGGACTGCTTGAATGCGTAATAGATAGTGACTGGGAAGCCAGCGTGAGTCTGCTCGGCGAGGCAGTGCATCGCCTGTGTCATTCCGCCCAAAAAGAACGCTTCCGCCTTTTCCTTGCTTCCGTGGCGGTAGGGGGTTGCCACGAGTTCCTCAGCCTTTGGCACGGCCAACGTGGCGAAAACATTCGGAAAGACTAGTTTCAGTGTACGGCGTAGCCAAACGTAGAAGAAATCGGAAAGGTCTGCATAGCCAATGTTGTCGTAGTAAGGTGGGTCGGTTGAGACGACTTTCCCTTCTGAGATGCTTTGGATTGTTGCGTCGGCCTGTGTTGCTCGCGCGCTTATTCCTTTGAGAGGAAGGAACAGTAGAACTTTGGAAATCCACGTTTCAAAGTTGTCGGAGAAGTTGCCTGACGAGGTGCTGAACGGATTCCCCTCGGCGTAATCCCATGTCATGGGCAAAGCTTGTCGACTGAAGGTGAAGCGAATGTCTTCCTTCTTTTGGCCAGGATTCCACGAACAGATCGTTGTTGAGGCGTTTGAGTAGCGGGCCACAGCAAGACCAAGAAATGTGGATACGGCTTCTGCATAAGAAAGACTCTCGGATTCAGCTTGCATGGCCGCAGAACACACATCGTTCTTCACCCGCACCCTCGCCTCTAGCGCGAGGTCCGAAAACGTCGTCAGGGCCAAAAGTTGGCGCAGAGTGAAAAGGTCTCCAAATGTTGTTAGCCCGTAAGGGGGCGTCCAGTGTGAGCGCATGTCTGCTGGTAAAGGTGTTTCCGGCCTCCAATCAGGCTCCGCCTTGTGCGCTACCGAGTCATGCTCAGGTGTCGGCGCGAGATAGACCCTCCCTCGCTCTCCTTCGGCCACGATCGCCATCATCCGCGCCCCCATCCGACCAGCCTTGCCCTCTGCCTTGATGTAGTCACCCGCAATTGGCGTACCCGACATCACACATCGGAAATTCGCCCCGCGTGCAAGCTTTGTCCCGTTCTTTGCCGCCTCGGGATCCATCGGCTTACCCACCTTCACTGCGAACCGGTAGCCGTCACTCTCGATTACAGGCTGGACATAGGCCTCTTTCCCCGGCTTCGTCGCGAGCATAAACGTCGAGGCCAGCGGTACATCGACATGTGCAAACGCTGGGTTCGGGCTCTTCACCGTGCGTGCCCAGAGCCAGGCAATCACCGTGAGCTTTTGCCCAACAAGCGGCTTCAGATCGGGCCGCTCTTTTGTCATTTCCTCCGTGATCTCGATCTTTGGGTAAAGATGTCCGATGCGCTTCTCGGCCTCGTCGCGCATCCATTTCCCGTAGTACCGGACGTCCTCGGCCAGGCCTTCCGCGCCCTTCCACTGCTTGCCGT